>ERZ824978.60-NODE-60-length-158995-cov-24.388719_pt1 | contig 158995 bp, 145 predicted proteins | sample MGYA00519860_ERZ824978 | MGnify/ENA primary metagenome ERZ824978 (study PRJEB31778, sample SAMEA3449184) | human gut metagenome | biome: human gut; feature: human-associated habitat; material: faeces | place: United Kingdom | collected 2010/2012 ... | reverse complement strand
GTGTTACTGCCCTAATTCCTCTTTTTATCGGAGCAATAATTAACGATGATAGCGACCTGTTTTTAATAATTATGCTTTCGCTGTCATTTCTCATTGCGGGAGTAGGCGTGATTTGCTTTATCAAGACGGGTATTATATGGGCAAGCTATGAAAAGCTGTTGCAAGAGGGCGAATATTCTAAAGAGAACAAGGAAAAGCCGTCCCTTTCATCTGCTATTTATACAGCGTATTGGGTAATTGCAGCGGCAGTTTATTTAGGATACAGCCTGTCATCAAATAATTGGGGGCAGAGTTGGATAATTTGGGTCGTTGCAGGAGTGATATTTCCTGCTGTCATTGCCATTACTAATGCCTTTGAGAAGAAATCAAAATGAAATTTTAGGAGGACATATTTATGAAGAAATTTAGGACAATCGTATCGCTGATTGCAATGGTACTTGCAGGTGTGGTCGGCTTTTTTCTCGGCTCAGCATTGGAAAATGCTTTCGGCGGTGCAATTCTCTTTTCGCTGATTGTCGGGATCGCTTGTGTGGTTTACACGGTGGACAATCAGAGCGAGTAATCACTTTCAAGTCAGCCTAACATTTGTGATTTTGTTGTGAGCAGACCTTAGTAAACCCAAAGCAGTTAAATACTGTCAGAGTAGTGGCAGCAACGAGTTTGTGAACTTTTTGTTTTCCTCTTGACAAAACGGGTCTACAAGTGTTAGACTATAAGCAAAGGTCTAATGCTTGTAGACCCGCAAGGAGGATTATAATGAAAAATTACAAACTTGGAGATATGGAACTGGAGTTTGCCAACTTAATTTGGGAGAATGAGCCTATTTCCTCTGGAGGCTTGGTTCAGCTTTGTGAGCAGAAATTCTCTTGGAAGAAATCCACCACATATACGATGCTGAAGCGTCTTTGTGATAAGGGCATTTTTCAAAACAATTCGGGCAATGTCGTTTCTGTCCTTTCAAAGCAGGAGTGGTTTACGAAGCAAAGTGAGGGCTTCGTGGAAGAAACATTCAACGGTTCTCTGCCACAATTCTTAGTGGCGTTTACCCGCCGCAAAAAGCTCTCAAAGCAGGAAATCGCTGAGATACAGAAAATCATCGACCAAAATGCAGAGGAATGACTATGAGCGACAAAGTATTTCTCGATATTGTAAATATGAGTATTACGGGCAGCTTTGCTATCTTAATTATTATGTTGGCACGGTTGCTGCTGAAAAAAGCTCCAAAGGTTTTCTCCTACGCATTGTGGTTTGTTGCCTTTTTCCGTCTGCTTGTACCCGTTTCCTTTGAAAGCGTTTTGAGCATATTGCCGTTCAACACCACGCCGCTTTCTACGGATATGCTTTATATTGAAACCCCTTATGTGGAAACGGGTATAAAAGCAATAGACAGCGTAATCAACCCTGTTGTAGCAACTGAGGTTTTCGATTCTACCGCAAATGTATATCAGATATTTACCTTTTGGGGGAAGATTATATGGTTCATCGGCGTTTGTGCGTTTTGCCTGTATAGCATACGCTCATATTCCAAACTCAAAAAGAAATTACAGAGTGCCGTCCTTCTTCGGGATAATATTTATATTTCGCAAGTAGTCGGCACGCCCTTTGCGCTTGGATTGCGAAATCCAAAAATATACTTGCCGAGCAATTTGGCTGACGCACAGGAATATGTAATTGCCCACGAACAGACGCATCTCGCTCGGCGTGATAACCTTGCGAAGATATTAGGATATGTTGTTCTTATCCTGCATTGGTTTAACCCTCTTGTGTGGCTTGCGTTCAAGCTGTTCGTTACCGATATGGAAATGTCCTGCGATGAAAGCGTAATCAGAAATTCAAAGGAGGATATTCGCAAAGAATACAGCCGGTCGCTTTTAGAGCTTTCTATTGAAAAAAGCACACTTGGCATACCGATGGCGTTTGCCGAGGGAAATCCCAAAGAAAGGATAAAGAATGTTATGAAATCAAACACGAAAAAAATAATTGGATTTGCAGGTTTAGGGGCGGTAATTTTAATTGTGGTCATTGCAATATGCCTTATTCCTAACCGTCCGCAGTATGCGACGGCAAAGCAAACTATTACTGAAATCAACGCAATTGCAACTCCGTCTGCAACGCACGCCGAAATTAAAACTGCCGACGGGAACAAAACCATTACAGACAGCGCATATTTCAATGAACTGTTGACCTTTGTTGAAGGTATTGAGATCAACACGAAAGAAGTTAAGAGAGGCTCTTGGATTGACAGCGAGGAAAATAACAAGATTACATTTTACCGAGCAGACAATTCTATGGACTCCATAATCAGTTTCACTTCCGATTATTCTAAGATTTGGATTGAAACAAGCGCAACGATTTCTTTCACATATAGTGTCAAAGACCCAGCAGAAGTGCAAAAGGGACTTGCAGCTTTCCTTGGCAACAATAGCTAAGGCAATCTTGCGTTTGTGACTCGGAGGAAATATGCCTAATGCAAAAAGAAAAATTTATACTATGCCCCGTCTGCGGCAACAAAACAAGAGTACAGATACGGGAGGATACAGAGCTAAAGAATTTTCCCCTGTTCTGTCCCAAGTGCCATAAGCAGACCTTGATAAATGCAAAGCAACTGAATATCACAAAAGCAGAAGTGCCAGACGCTAAGACGCAGAGCCGATAACCCACTTCCCACAATGGGAAGACAAGTTATCGGCTCTGTTTTTATTCCTTTTCTGTTTGGCTTTCCAATGCGGCTTTCACGGTTGCTCTGATGATTTTCAGAGAACGATCATCGCAGCTGTAAAGCATACGAACGAGATCTTCTACTTCCGAATCTTTGACCGGCTTCTCTGGGTAGAAGATCAAGTTCCCATCAATGGCTAATTCCCGGACGATTTTCTTGAGAACTTCAAATGTTGGTACTTTGCCCTCGTTCTCGATCCTATATAAGTATCGCTCCGTGATACCAACGCGGTCGGTCAGTTCCTCGACAGTCAAATCGGACTTGTCCCGTGCCGCTTTGATGATCTCACTTGGCGTTTCAAGTTGTTTCTGCACTGTGCGTTCACCTCCATATATAATTATATGGATTTCGTTCATGCTGATAATGGCACAGCCGTTCAATTATTAGCGAACGAACAGTACGGTGAAAACTGAACTAAATAAAGACACCGCCCCGCCAAATAAAAAAACGAGGCTTTGACGGGGTCTAAAAACACGCCCATATCCCTCAAATCCGAGTTTTTGGATTGGAGGGATTTTTTATGCGTTGGACTCGGCGTTTGGCAGCTCTGCCCGTCAGAAGCCACCAATTTGATTCGCCCTCATAACGAATCGTCTACCCGGTGAACCGTCAAAAAAAGCCTGTTTTCGCCATCGGGATATTATGGCTCGGACACTGAACTGACAGACCATTATAATGATGAATTAAACGCACTTGCTTTGCGGCTTCTGCCGCTTTGCAGGTGCGTTTTGCTATATCTGTGCCTTTTGCGTGGCAGCGTAGGCTGCCGCAGCCCTCCGGTTGATCGTTTTGCAATTTTTTCAAAACGATCGATTGGAGGAAATACAAATGGCAGAAGAAAAGTATGCCAAAGCAAAATGCTTTATTCTCTCGCCCGAGGGTTACCAAGAAATCTCGTACTTGGAGCTGTGCCGCAGGCGAGATATGGAGCCGGACTATCAAAACCGGAAATTCATCCCCCTGCATGGGATGCTGATGGAGGTAACGCCGGAGCAGTATGCAGAATTCTACCGAATCCAAAACCGGCAGAGGTACATGGATCGGCGTTCCGCAGACAACGGCGATATTTCTGTGGATATGCTCACCACCGACGAATTCAACGGAGCCGATATCCTTGTGGATCCCGGAGAGTCCGTCGATGAATTGGTTATCCGTAAAATGCAGACGGACAAGCTGCTCGGTTGTCTCTCCCTGTTGGAACAAGAGGAACAGCTCCTGATCCGTGATTTGTTCTATAACGGGCTGACGGAGCGGGAAGCCGCCCAGAAGTATGGCGTTTCGCAGGTTGCGATCCACAAGCGAAAGCTGCGCATTCTGAAAAAACTTAAAAATATGATGATCTGACCGGTTATCAGGCCCCTCACTTTTTGCCATGGAAAGTGAGGGGCTTTCTGTATGCCTCTGTTGTTCTTTGAAAATTGAATCATCCGTCAGCAAATACTTTCCGCCTGCTGTCCCCGCAAGGGATGAGCGGCCCGCTCCTTTTGAGAGCGGATAGTGCGGCAGCACCGCACGAAATACGCCATGACCGGCTGCGGAAAGACAACACCCCGTCCAGTCAAAAGTCGAGCGTTGAAGCGGTGCCATGCGCCGTGAGCCGTCGCAACCAAAGAGGGCGGCCGGGTGAGATCCACGCGGAGGTGAAATTCCTGGGGAACCGATTCGCTATCGGTTATTTGCATGATCGCCGTCTGACCACGGGTGCGAGGCAAATATGGTCGCAAAACGCAAAACGATCAAACCGGCCCAAGGGCATGACACCCACCCTTTGCGGTTATCCATGCCCTTGGGCTTTTACTTACACCATACGGAGGTATACAGAGATGAAAACAGTTTATCGCGGCGAAGTCTACTACGCAGAGCTTTCTCCCGTCATTGGCAGCGAGCAGGGCGGCATTCGCCCCGTCCTTATTTTACAGAACAACACCGGCAATCGTCACAGCCCCACTACGATCATTGCGCCCATCACCTCGGTGCAGAAGAAAAGCTCCCTGCCCACACACATCGTCATTGATTACGATTTCCTCGAAAGTGTGTCCGTCGTCCTGCTGGAGCAGATCCGCACGATCGACAAAGAGCGGCTTTCCGATTGCCTCGGCAAAATCTCCGTGCAGGATATGCAGCGGGTAGAGGCAGCCATGGCGGTAAGCCTTGGCATGAGGTGGCGGCATGACAGATAAGAGCTGTGCCGCACTCGCTTATGGGCTGAATCTGCTCCGCCTGCTGCGTTCCATGGCGCTGATCTCAGAGGTGGAATACCAACGCATCTTCCGCTTGCAGGTCGAGCATTATGACCCGCAAAAAAAGTTATGTCTGGTTCCTTAATTCTCGCCATTCTCGCTGGATGTATGCAAACTCATGTGGTATCCTTCGTGTTGCCGCAGAGGAAAGCGGCTATCACAAAGCGGAGCGATCCGCAGAAAGGAGATCAGCATGAGAAAAACCGTTACCGAATTGGCGATGCCGGAGCAAAGCCAACGCCTTATCCGACTGGCACCCTATACGCGGGTATCCAGCGGATCCGACGATCAGCTTCATTCCTTCGCCGCTCAAGTCAAGTATTATACGGAGTATGCGGCGGCCCACCCGGAATACGAGCTGGTGGACATCTACGCAGACGAAGCGGTTACCGGCACACGGATGGACAAGCGGGATGATCTGAACCGCCTGCTTCGGGATTGCCAAAAAGGTAAAATCGACCGCATCATCACCAAGTCCGTTTCCCGCTTCGCCCGGAACACTACTGAACTATTGACCATGGTGCGTGGGCTGAAAGAGCTTGGAGTCAGCATCTACTTCGAGGAGCAAGGGATCGACACTGCAACCATCGACCTTGAAATGATCCTCACATTTCCCGGCATGGCAGCGCAAAAGGAGTCAGAAACCATCTCCGAAAACATGCGCTGGAGCTATCAAAAGAGAATGGAATCCGGAGATTTCAACTGCTGCAAGGCCGCCTATGGGTATGAGCTCATAGACGGCCAACTTTATATCAATGAGGCGGAGGCAGTGGTCATTCGCCGGATCTTCGACCTCTATCTGCAGGGCTGCGGGAAGCAGGCCATCGCCGACCAGCTCAATGCGGATGGCATTCCACGGAGATACGGCTACAAGACATGGCATCTCAACGCAATCCACTATATCCTGAACAATGAACGGTATATGGGCGATGCGCTGCTCCAGAAGAACTACACCACGGAAACCCTGCCATTCCGCAAAAGAAGAAATCGCGGAGAAAAGCCACAGTATTATGTGGAGAACAGTAACCCTGCCATTGTCAGCCGGGAAATCTTTCAAGCAGTGCAGGCACTTCAACAGCGTAAAACTGCCGGGGGATCAGCCCCAAAGAATCGCTACCCGTTCAGCGGAGCGCTGAGATGCCCTGTCTGCGGCCACGCTTATCGCAGACAGGTGACCAACGGTACAGCCTTCTGGCTCTGCTCTTATAAGGCATCCGGACGCTCAGAATGCGCCAGTGATCGAGTGCCGGAGAACACGGTCAAGGATGCCTTTATGCGCATGAGCGGCAAGCTGGCAGACAATCGGGAAGAACTGCTGGGCGATCTGATCCAGCAGCTTGAAAAGCTGCAAAGCCGCACCAGTGGCAGCGGTGAGCGCATCTATCAGCTCAACCGCCAAATCGCAGATGTAAATGCCCAGAACCTTGTCGTCGCACAGCTCCACAGCAGCGGCATCCTCAACAATGCCGAATACGCCGCCCAGTCTGGAGAGCTGAATCGGAAAGTCAGTGAGCTTCGATCTGAGCGCCGCCGAATCCTAATGGAGGATGAGGATAACGAGGTCATCGAATCCCTGAGAGCGCTGGATGAGATCATGGCCGACTATGCTCCAACCGGAGATTTTGACGAGGACCTGTTCGGGCAGATCGTTGAAAGCATCACAGTGGTCAGTAAAAATGCGCTCCGCTTCTGCCTTGCCGGGGGCCTTGCGCTGGCCGAGCGCATCTGAGGGGGGCTGGACATGAAGAAACGAAACATTCCCTTCGGCTACCAGTGGGAAAATGGAATCATTACAGCACATCCGGCTGAAAGCAAAATCGTGATCGAAATTTTTGCGGCCTATATCGCCGGGCGATCCCTGCTGCAAATCGCAGAGGCGCTGAACAAAAATGGCATCGAGTATCTGCCCGGCGTTATCGGCTGGAACAAAGCACGGCTCAAGCGCATGATCGAGGATGCCCGCTATCTCGGTACGAAATCTTTTCCGGCCATAGTCGAGCAAACCGCCTTTGACAAGGCGCAGGTAATCAAATTCGACCGGAACACGCAAAAGTATATCGACCGCACAGCAGAGATCCGGACACTTCCGGTTCCGGTATGCTGCGCAACCTGCGGGGTACCTATGCGCCGTCTCCATGACAGCCGCACCTCCCATCAGGAAAAGTGGGTATGCCAAAGCTGCGGTATGACCATCAAGATCACAGATACCGATCTGCTGAGTGCCATCACCGATCGGCTGAACGAGCTAATTGCCGACCCGGAGCAGGTCCATTACACCCCGGCAGTCAGCGAGCCGTCCTTGGAGCTTCTGCGTCTGAAGAACGAGATCGGCAGGATGCTGGACGGTACGATGATTGATAAGGAGCTGCTGAAAAACAAAATATTTGAATACGTTTCCCGGCAATATGATGAGTTGGATGCGGGCGAGCGTATTACCATGGAGATGAGAGTGGCTCTGTTAGATACGGGGCTGCTCTCCTCCTATTCGACGGAGCTGGTAAAAGCCATTGTTACCGCCATCACCCTTCACGCAGATAAAGGCGTGACCCTTACCCTGAAAAACGGCCAGCAGGTCAGAAAGGAGCGATCGGATGGAGCGCATGAACACAGCGCCTAAACGGGTACGAACCATTCCGGCAACTGTGCAGCCGCTGAATGTATATAGCACAGAGTATCTTCTCAAGCGTGTGGCGGCCTACTGCCGGGTGTCCACCAAGCAGGAAGAACAGCTCAACAGCTACGAAACACAGGTGCGTTATTACACGGATCGCATCAACCGGGAACCCGGCTGGAAGCTGGCGGGCATTTACGCCGATAAGGGCATTACCGGCACCAGTATGAAAAAGCGGGATGAATTCAACAAGCTCATCCGCCAATGCAAGCGCGGCAAGGTGGACATGATCATCGTCAAATCCATCAGCCGCTTCGCCCGGAACACGCTGGATTGCCTCAAGATCACCCGAATGCTCCGGGAGCTTAAGGTAGATGTGTACTTCGAGGAACAGAATCTGCACAGCATAGATCCTTCCTCGGAATTTTACATCTCCATCTACGGCTCCGTCGCCCAAAGCGAATCTGAGAATATCAGCCACAATGTGGCATGGGGAAAAGCCCGAAGTGCCAAGGATGGAAATGTGTTCTTTGCCTATAAGTCCTTCCTCGGCTATCGCCGGGGTGCGGACGGCAAGCCAGAGATCGACCCGGAGCAGGCAGACACAGTACGCCGAATCTACGACCGCTTCCTCGCAGGGAACAGCCTACAGCAGATCGCAAACGGTCTGACTGCGGACGGCATTCCGACACCCATGGGCAGAACGGTATGGCAGGCCAGCGTCGTGCAATCGATCCTTTCTAACGAGAAATACAAGGGGGACGCTCTGCTGGGCAAAACCTATGTGGAGGACTGCATCAGCAAAAAGGTCCGGGTCAACGCTGGGGAACGGCCCCAATACTATGTGGAGAACAATCATCCGGCGATCATTGATGCAGCCACCTTTGCCAGAGTACAGGAGGAACTGGCCCGTCGTGCTTCCAAACGCAAGGTCAAGCAAACGGGCACCACTACGGAACAGGGCAAGTACTGCGGTAAATACGCCCTAACGGAGCTGCTGATCTGCGGTGAATGCGGCACGCCATACCGTCGCTGCACATGGACCGTAGGCGGGAAAAAGCGAATCGTCTGGCGCTGCATCAACCGGCTGGACTACGGCAAAAAATACTGCCATCACTCGCCGACGATGGAAGAAGCACCACTGCAAAACGCCATCATGGATGCAGTTTTGAAAACAGCGCAGATCGACCCGAATATCCTGCAAACCCTCAAGCAGCACATTCGGTTGGGCCTCGGTGCCGGGGCCGGAGAGGACAAGAGCGTTGAAATACAGATCCGCATTGCGCAGATCGATCAGGAATTCAAAAGCCTGCTGAACAGCGTGACTGCCGAAAATCAGCAGGAGCTGCTCACTGATCCCCGCATTACGGATCTGATGACAGAAAAGCGCCAGCTTGAAAAGGAACTGGCAGAATACGCTGCCGCCGAGCAGCACCGGCAGAATACGGCGTCCCGACTGGACAATATCATCACCATCCTCGACGGCATGAAAAATCATCCGCTTACCTATGACGATGCAGTGATCCGCCAGATCCTGCAATGCGTCATCGTAGAATCCAAGGAGAAGATCAAGGTGGTGTTCATCGGCGGCATGGAAGTGAAAACCGAGGTGGAGCAGTGATGTCATACTTCCAAGCAAGGCTTGCAGAGGTTCAGATCCCACCAAAGAAACCGCAAAAATATCTTTTTCATGTGCCGAGGACATAAATCCACCGTAATTTTGATAGAATTACGGTGGACTTTTTCTATGCCCGAAAACCGCTTGAAATTAGGCTTTTCGGTTGTTTCAGCACATGAGTGAACCCCGCGGCAGGGCAATTCTGCGGCGGGGGTTGTGCGTTTTAGGAGGATTGAGGCTTCATGTACCGTCATAATCGTTAAACGGCTGAGGTAATCGTTAAATCACAGAGGCATTGTTCGCATAGTTTCATTTTTGGGGGAAAAACAGCATGACAGGTTGTGTTCGCATGGATTTTTAACCCGTGATTGTCATGCTGCACCTCCGTTATACGCGGAAAATCACCGATTCATACGGGCGCAGATTGGGGCCGGTGTAGCCGCCCTCGCGGTCGTAGGAGGAGAGCAGCACTTCGCCGTTCTGCGGAACGAGCGCGGCGGGGATTTTCGACGGTTCGGCGGAGAAATTGTGGAAAGAAAGCAGAGTTTCGCCGTTATAGCTGCGCTTTAGGGCGAACAGCGTATCGGAGCCGGTTTCCGGAATTTCGAGGTCGCCGCGTGAGAGCGCGGGACTGCTTTTGCGCAGTGCGATGAGCGCTTTGTAGCAGCTGAAAATGGAGTGCGGGTCGTTTTTTTGGTTTTCCGCGTTGATCTTTGTGTAGTTCGGGTTGATGCCGAGCCACGGTTTGCCTGTTGTGAAGCCGGCGTTTTCGGTTGCGTTCCACTGCATCGGCGTGCGGGCGTTGTCGCGGGAGATCATCTGCGCCTCTTTTAAAGCCACGTCCGGCGTGTCGCCCGCCAAAATGTGCTGGTGGTAGGTGTTTTTTGCATCGGGGTCGTTGTAATCTTCAATGTACGGGAAGCGCATGTTCGTCATGCCAATCTCTTCACCCTGATACACGAACGGCGTGCCGGGCAGGGAGTGCAGCAGCATCGCGAGCATTTTGGCGGAAACCTCCCAGTATTCCTTGTCGTTGCCATAGAGTGAGACCTGGCGGGGCTTATCGTGGTTGCTGAAAAACCGCGCCCACCAGCCGTTTTCCTTTAAGGCGTCGTAGTCGTTTTGAATATCCTGCTTCATTTTTTTCGGCGACCACGTGTTGATCTCGACGATCGGCGCGACGAACGGGATGGCCATATCGAACTCCTCGCGGTCGGTGTTGACGTAGCGGGCGAGCTCCTCGGCGTCTTTCGACGCCACTTCGCCCACGGTCATGACGTTATATGGAGAGAACACGCGGCGGTTCATGTCGCGGATATAGGCGTGCGTGCCGGGGCGACCGTTGATGAGACTCGAACTGAACGAATAGCCGTCCGGCTGCGGCGGCTCTGCGGAATCCGGGAAATCCTGCGGCTTATCAAGGTAGCTGATGGCGTCCACTCTAAAGCCGTCCACGCCTTTTTTCACCCACCATTCCATCATGGAGAAGATTTCTTCACGCAGCGCGGGGTTTGCCCAGTTAAGGTCGGGCTGCTTTTTGGAGAACAGATGGTAGTAATACTGCCCGCGCTCCGGTACAAATTCCCACGCGCTGCCGCCGAAAACGGAGGCCCAGTTGTTCGGCTCCTTGCCGTTTTTCGGGTCGCGCCAAATGTAGTAGTCGCTTTTTGGGTTATCGCGCGAGGTTTTGGATTCGAGGAACCACGGATGCTCGTCGGAGGAGTGGTTCACGACGAGGTCCATAATGACCTTGATGCCGCGCTTGTGGCACTCTGCACACAGCGCGTCCCAATCTTCCATGGTGCCGAACTCGTCCATGATCTCCCGGTACCCGGAGATGTCGTAGCCGTTGTCGTCATTCGGCGAGCGGAACACGGGCGAGAGCCACAGCGCGTTGATGCCGAGCGCCGAAAGGTGGTCAAGGCGGCTTAAAATGCCGGGAATATCGCCGATACCGTCTCCGTTAGAATCCTGAAAGCTGCGCGGGTAGACCTGATACACGATAAGATCCTTCACCCAATCTTTTTTCTGTTCCATACAACTTTACCTCCTGTGCAATATCCATGGATATTGCGCAAAGCGGCCTTTCGGCCAAGTATTTTTACCATTATAACACAGTTTACAAGAATTTGAAAAGTATTTGAGAAAAATAGTGAAAATTGTGCTTTGAAGTATAAAGGGGAAATCTGGGCGCTTAGCTTCCAAACATGCGTTAAGTTTTCTATACTGCGGTGCTCGTTTGCCGGGGTGAATTCAGAGAAGCCGGTGGTAAAAATGCCGAAACGGTTTCAGTCGCCGAAATGTACACTTATAAGAATATAGGTGTATAGAAAGGAGACCTATAAAACAGAGTATAAGCCATAGGACGAAGGATATAGGGTGAAAAGAACGGTGTGCCGGGTGCGGCAGACCGTTTTTTTCACCTTTTTTGGATGTTGTAGGGCAGTATAGACAACATCGGTTTAAAATAAATAGAAACAGTAAACATAATACTGATAAAATTAGAATGAATAGCGGATGAAAACGAAATGTTTGTAATTGAAACTATTGAAAATGCCCATAAATCGCAGATTTATGCGCTTTGAAATATCAAAGTGTACAAAAGCATACAAGTGCATTAAAATTACATAATTTTAAAATGGGAAACCGCTTTCATATTGCTCCCTAAAATGCACTTTTTTGTCGTATATGGCATTATAAAAGTAAAATTATTAAAAATATTTGGAGGAAATACTGAAAAGTTTTTGGAAACTTATTGACAAATCGTGAACGCAGTGCTATACTATGTACAGAAAAACCGAGAACGAAATTAAAATTTGGTTATTTTTCACTTGGTTCTACAGTTTAAAGCTATTTATTAGCGTTGGTCTTCGGCTATGGAGCAATAGACCGATGCTATCGCAGCGTTTGAATGTTCTAAATACCGCCGCTTTCAGCGGAATGCACACATCGTCGTACCGGATGCTAAAAGGCGAGCGTGTGGGGAAAGGTACATCAGTGAACGGACAAGCGCTATAAGATAAATAGGGGGTCATGAATTTTGCAAAGCAAAGTTCATGGCGGGATTCCTACAAATTTTGCGATTTGCAGGAATTCAAAACACCGGGGATCACAAAGTGGGGTATGCTTTGTGACCTCAACACATTATGAACCGCAGGTTCACAAAACAAGAGAGGTATTGTATTATGAAGAAAAAGACCTTAGCTGTTCTTCTGTCGGCGGCCATGCTCGTCACCGGCATCCTGAGCGGCTGCGGTGGCGGCGGCAGCACAAGCAGTGCAGCATCCTCCGGCTCCACCGACAGCACCAGCAGCGCCGCGGGTGAGTCTTCTGCTTCCGAATCTACCGGCTCCGGCACGAATGCCGCCGCAGGTCAGGTTACGGCGGTTGGCACGAACCGTGACGAAACTCTGATCGTTGAGACTGCGTCTCCGACCGACACTCCGGGCCAGTTCAACAGCTACATGTCCGGTACGAACATGAACTTCGGTATTCATCAGCTGATGAGCGCACACCTTTGGGAAATGGACACCGTTTCCGGTGAGCAGTTCCCTGAAATTGCAGCCGATATGGGCACCCCGAACGAAGACTTTACCGAATGGACCGTTAAGATCCGCGAAGGCATCAAGTGGTCCGACGGTGAAGACCTGAACGCTGACGACGTTGTCTTCACGTTCAACATGATCAAAGAAAACGACAAGATCGGTGCTTCCGCAGCGACCAACCTCTACATCGATAAGGTTGAGAAGGTTGACGATTACACCGTTAAGTTCACGATGAAGGAATCCTTCCCGCGCTTTACACAGCGTTACGGCATCACCGTATGGGGCACCGATTACCGCATCGTTCCTGAGCACATTTACTCCCAGCAGGCTGATGTTACGACCTTTAAGGACGAGCAGCCGGTTGTAGCAGGCCCGTACACCGTAGAAGACTATGACTCCAACGGCGACTGGATCCTCTACAAGCTCCGTGACGACTGGAAAGAAAGTACGCTTGGCGTTGTAGGCACAGAGCACTACAACTACAGCGAAGATCAGGTTCCGGCAGAATATGTTTGGTTCCGTTATCTTGGCGACTCCTCCTCCAGACAGATGCAGATGGTCAGCAACGAAGTTGATATCCTCTGCGAAGTTACGATGGAAGAGCTGCAGGCAATGCAGAGCTCTAACGACAAGATCAACGCATGGTACAACGAGTTCCCGTATGCAACCATGGACGACCCGGGCGCAAAGGGCCTGGTGTTCTCTCAGGGTCAGGGCGCTCCGTACGACAACCCTGACTTCCGCTGGGCTATCGTTCTGGCACTGGATATCGACCAGATCTCCATGAACATCTTCTCCGGCGCAGGCCGTGCGGCTCCGATTCCGCTGCTCAACAACACCCAGTATCTCCAGGATACATACACCATCCCGATGCAGGAATGGCTTGAGAACTTTGAGCTTGACCTTGGCGATGGCACCACCATTAAGCCGTACGACACCGGCTATGCAAAGCGCATGGCTGAGAAGACCGGCGTAACCGGCACCGACGAAGAGCTCATCGATATGTTCGGCGCAGGCTGGTGGAAGCACGATCCGGAAGCAGCTGAAAAGCTCCTCATCAAAGCCGGCTTTGAGAAGAAGGACGACGGCTGGTACTTCAATGGTTCCAAGTTCACAACTGAAATCAGCTACCTTGCTGATACAGAAGCTCAGTCCGCTCGCGGCGCTCAGGCTGCTTACAACCAGCTGCAGGCGTTCGGCCTCGATTGCACCATTACTTCCAAGAGTACTGCTACTTGGGACGTTGACGGTGGTCAGGGCAACTACCAGATCGGCACTTACTGGCCGTCCGCTGGTATTCTGAAGGACTTCTACTCCGCTATCAGCGGTTGGGACAGCCGTCTGATGAAGCCGCTCGGCGAGACCGGTTCCGGTCAGGGCGCACGTTGGAAGAATGAGAAGGTTGACGAGATCCTTACCGAACTCGCAGGCGTTGATCCGACCAGCGACAAATCCTATGAGCTGCATCAGGAATTCCTGAAGGAAGCTGTTAAGGAAATGCCGGCAATCAACTTCCTCAACGGTACAAAGTTCGTTCCGACCAACAGCACATATTGGGAAGGCTACCCGAACGCCGAGAACGCATATGACGGTCCGTGGTGGTGGTGGAGCCGCTTCAAGTATGACCTGCCGTTCATTCAGCCGGTTCAGGGCTAATTTGATAGCTTGAATACTTGGAGAGAATCCAATAGCACTAATCTGAAATGATCTGAAGAGGATGAGGGCGTGTGCCGAATACCCATGACCACGTCCGTCATCCTCTTTCTCATTTCCCAGAATATCCTGTTGTAATTTGTCTATAAGATAAGGAAGTGTGGCTGTGAAATTCAAAACATTCTTTTTACAGCGTATCCTTGCGTGGGCGTTGACGATCTTGATCGGCGTTACGTTCATCTTCTTCATCCCGCGTATGTTCCCTTCCGATCCTGTTGAGAACATGATCGCCCAGATGCAATCCCGTTCCGGCAACATGGATCCGGCAGAAATGGAAGCGCTACGTCAACAACTTAGAATTCAATTCGGTCTCGATGGCACTCTTCTTGAGCAGTATGGCTACTTCCTGCTGCATGGCCTTTTACAGTTTGACTTTGGCCCGTCTTTGATGAGCTATCCGGAGCCGGTTACCTCTATTATCGGTCGTAACCTGCCGTACACCCTCGGTTTGTCCCTGACCACCACGCTGCTTGCATGGATCATCGGCAACTTCATCGGTTTGCTTGCAGGTTTCCGTAAGAACAAGACATCCTCTAAAATCCTCGAAGGCATCGCGATCTGCATTTACCCGATCCCGTACTTCCTGGTCGCTCTTGTTCTGCAGATTGTCTTCGCGTTCGTCCTCGGCTGGTTCCCAATCCAGACAACGCTGCTTACCCGCGGCACGTTCGCACAGTGGCTCGGTTCGCTTCTGAAAGCGTCTGTTCTGCCGGGCATCTCCATGCTTCTGCTCGGCACAGGCTGGTGGATTATCTCTATGAAGTCCCTTGCCGGCACGACTGCAGAAGAAGACTTCGTTTTATATGCACGTTACCGCGGCATTTCCGAAGCGAAGATCGGTGCGAGCTACGTTTTCCGTAACTCCATCCTGACCCAGATTACGGCTTTGGCCATGAGCCTTGGCGGCGTCTTCGGCGGTTCCATCATGACAGAAATCATCTTCGGTTACCCGGGTGTCGGTACGCTGATCCAAAATGCGATTTTGCAGTCCGATTACAACATGATCCTCGGATGTATCACGATTTCCATCGTGGCGATTTCCACGGCGACGTTGGTTGTTGACCTTATATATCCGTTCATCGACCCGAGAATTCGTTACGGTTGATAAGGAGGGAAGTTGTAATGAAAAAATTTGCAAAATTTTGGAAAGCAGCCAACTTCCGCCTGAAGTTCGGTCTTATCGTGACCCTGATATTCTTTATCATCGGTTTCGTTGTTTACTATGTACCGCACGTGAACCCGTTCACGTTCAATACCTACCCGAATAAGCTGGGTGCTTCCGCAGAACACTGGCTGGGCACTACCAGTATGGGTCAGGATGTTGTGTGGCTGCTGATTGAAGCTATCCACAACTCGCTCGTCATCGGTCTCATCGTGGCATTCCTCGGCACGGTTGTCGGTGTTTTTGTCGGTCTGCTTTCCGGTTTTGCCGGTGGCCTTTTAGACCGCGTGCTGATGATTGTTACGGATACGTTCGTTGTTATTCCGTCTCTGCCGATCCTCATCATGATGACCTCCCTGATGAAGGGCAGCTCCACCACGATCGTGATGGCTCTTGTGCTTGCCATGTTCGCATGGGCTTGGCCGAGCCGCCAGATTCGTTCCATGGCGCTGAGCATTAAAGAGCGCGACTTTATCCACACGGCGAAGTTCTCCGGTGAAAGCACGGTGCAGATCGTTGTGGCCGAGATTCTGCCGTACGCGCTGACCTGGTCGCTCTCCAACTTTATGAACGCTACGCTTTCCGCTATCGGTTCCGAGTCGAGCCTTGCTGTTCTGGGTCTTTCCCCCGGCAACCTTGTTTCCCTCGGGAACATGATTCAGTGGGCAAGAAGCTACAACGCAATTTTCAACAAGCAGTATCTCTGGATCGGCGCACCGATCGTTGCAACGGTTATTCTGTTTGTCGGCCTGTTCTTACTCATTACGGGCTATAACGATTACTTATCCATGAAGAGAGGCAGGTAACGAATATGCTAAAAGTCGAAAATCTGTCCACTTCTTACAAGCTCATCGACGGTGACGTTCACGTCCTTAACGACCTGAACTTTGAGATCCACGATAACGAGATATTCGGCATCGCCGGTGAATCCGGCTGCGGCAAGACCACACTGCTGAAGACCCTCTACGATATTATCGAGTTCCCGCTGGAGATCGACAAAGGTAAGGTTATCCTCAGCGGCGAAAAGAATGGACAATCCTTTTCTTATGAATCCGGAAACATTCAGAAGACCTGGTGGAACAACATTTCTTACGTTCCGCAGGCCGCGCAGAGCGTTCTGAACCCGATCGTTCGCCTGAAAAAGCAGTTTTTGGATTCTATTCCGCAGGAAGACCGCAAGAATGAAACGAAAGAGCAGACCCTCGCACGTGTTGCAAAATACCTCGAGGAGCTGAATCTTTCCCCGGATATTTTGGAATCTTATCCGTTCCAGCTTTCCGGCGGTATGCGCCAGCGTGTTATCATCGCGCTTGCGACCTTTATGTCCCCAAATGTCGTGCTTGCCGACGAACCGACCACCGCTCTGGACGTTGTTGTGCAGAAGGGTATTTTGAAGATGCTGATGCGCTTGCAGAAGCAACTCAAGAACACCATGGTCATCGTCAGCCACGATATGGGCGTACATTATCAGATTACGGACCGCATGGCGATCATGTATTCCGGCAGCATCATCGAGCTTGGCCCGACCGATGCGATCTTTAATGACCCGATCCATCCGTACACGAAGATGCTGGTTGACTCCCTGCCGCGCGTTGGCGATAAGAGCCAGAAGGTCGGTATTCCGGGTCGTCCGCCGGCACTGAAGAACCCGCCTCCGGGATGCCGTTTCGCAGCACGCTGCCCGCATGCTACGGATCGTTGCCGTCAAGAGATTCCGGAGTTCATTGAAGTTAAGCCGGGCCGCTTTGCAGCCTGCCATTTGCTGAAGAAGGAGGGAGAGAAGAATGGCTGATAAATTGCTTGAAATCAAGGGCGTCAGCAAAATCTTCCGCGTAGGCGGTATGATTCGTGGCAAAAAGCTTGTTGCGGTTGACGACGTTACGCTTTCCATCGACAACGATAAGCCGGTCATCCTCTCCGTCGTTGGCGAATCCGGTTGCGGCAAGTCCACACTGTGCAAGATGGTTCTGCGTCTGCACAACCCGGATATGGGCGACATCGTGCTGGACGGCCAATCTTACCGCGATAAGAAAAGCTACGACGCAAAGCAGTTCAAGCTGGAAGTGCAGCCGATTTTCCAGAACCCGTATGAGTCTTTCTCCGCACGTAAGCCGGTAGACTCTTACCTGTTCAACACGGCGCTGCGCCTTGGCATTGCGAAAAACAAAGCAGAAGCTACAAACCTTGTAGATGACGCCCTGAAGAGCGTCGGCCTCTCTTTGGCGGTCGTAAAGGGCAAATACCCCACCCAGTTCTCCGGCGGCGAGCTGCAGCGTGTTTCCATTGCACGTGCGCTTATCACCCGTCCGAAGCTGATCATTGCCGACGAACCGGTTGCGGCTATCGATGCTTCCATGAAAATGAACATCGTCAACCTGTTTAAGGAGCTGAAGGATAAGTACAAGGTCTCCTTTATCTACATCACCCATGACCTTTCCACGGCGTACTATGTATCCGATTACATTGCGACGCTGTACCGCGGCTGCCTCATTGAGTACGGCCCGGCCAAGGAGATCATGGACGAGCCTGCACACCCGTACACTGAGCTTTTGATGAGCGCTGTGCCGCGTATCGGCGACAAGTGGGCGGATGACGACATGGCATTGCCGGATATGGAGTCTAAGGAATATTCCATCACCTACTGCAAGTTCGCACCGCGCTGCCCCTATGCGACGGACGAATGCAGAAAATCGCGCCCGGGCGAAACCTATCTGAACGATGTCAGAAAGGTCATGTGCTTCCACCCGCTGATTCAGCCGAAGAAGTAAAGCCTCTGCGCACAACACAATAAACAAGCTACACTTGCCGACCCCCTGAAGGCCCATGAAGCCGACATTTCCTCCGTCATTGCTTTATGGGTATCAGGGGGTCAATTTTTGCTTTGTGGGCGTGCTTTAAAACGGTTGAAAACATGTCGGGATTGTTATAAAAAGCAGGGAAATTCGGCGGAATAAGGATTGAAGTTTGTCGCGAAATACGGTATACTGATTCACAAGCGGCACTGCGGGGTTCGCGGGCCGAATTTTAGAGTTTTGGGGAGAAAATACAATGAAAACGAAGACGCGATTTGCGTGGAAACAATTTCTGAAAAATCTTGCGATCATCGCGATTCCGGTGGCTTTGCAGAACATGCTGACGACAACCGGCAGCATGATCGACACCATGATGATCGCGCCGCTGGGCGAAACGACCGTGGGCGCGGTGGGCCTTTGCGCACAGTTTTCCTCGCTGATGTTTGCGGGCTACTGGGGCTTTTTCGGCGGCGGCATGCTGTTTTTCTCGCAGTATTGGGGCGCGCAGGATGACGACGGCATCGACCATTCCTACGGCCTGACGCTGACCTGCATGATGATCGTCGGGCTTACATTCGGCGCCTTTGCGATTTTTGCGCCGGAAACCGTGATGAAGCTCTATACGGATAAGGAGAACATTCAGGTAATTGGCGCGGAATATCTGCGCATCATCGGCTTCGGTTACCCCGTGCAGGTGTTTTCCATGGCGATGAGCGCTCTGCTGCGTTCTACGGAGCGCGTGCGCATCCCGCTGTTTGCGTCAATTGCCTCGGTAGCATCAAATATTTTTCTTAACTGGGTGTTCATTTACGGAAAGTTCGGATTGCCGGAGATGGGCGTGCGCGGCGCGGCGCTGGCAACATCCTTGGCGGCGGTTATCAACGTTTTGGTCATTTTGATTTTGGCGCGTGCGCAGAAGTACCCGTATCTGTTCCACTTTAAAAAGCATTTCCGCTGGAATAAGAAGCAGGTGAAAATCTACTTCGTCAAGTGCTTCCCCATCATCTGCAACGAAGTGCTCATCGGCGTGGGCAACATGGTTATCAACGTTGTTTTGGGCAGACAGTCCGAACAGGCCATTGCGGCCATCGCGGTGTTCCGCACGCTGGAGGGCATGGTCATCAGCTTCTTTGCCGGTTTCTCAAATGCGGCTTCCGTTTTGGTCGGCACATGCGTGGGCTCCGGCGAGTTGGACGCAGCCTACGAGCGCGCAAAACGCCTTGTGTTCCTGTGCGGCGGCACGATTTTGTGCGTATGTCTGGTGCTGCTCGGTATCCACAAGCCGCTGCTTTCCGCGATGAGTCTTTCCGGCGAATCGATGGAGATCGGTTCGCACATGCTGATGATTTACTGCGTGGCAGCGGTTATTCGCATGTGCAACTGGGTGCAGAACGATACGTATAGAGCCGCGGGCGACGCGGCGTTCGGCACAATCCGCGAAATTGCGTTTATGTACGCGATGGTGCTGCCGCTGGTGTGCCTGACGGGCCTTGTGTGGAAAGCGCCGTTCCTTATCGTGTTTGCGTGCTGCTATATCGACGAGCCGATCCGTCTCATTTTGATGCAGCGGCACATGTACTCCGGCAAATGGGTGCGCCCCGTTACGCCGCAGGGCATGGAAGCGTTGCCGGCGTTTATGGAAAAGCATGGACGTCATAAGAAGGCGGCGTAAACAACTTAAAGACAGCAAAAAGGACTTCCGAAAAGAAGTCCTTTTTTCGTGCGTATGAACGAAGGCGGATAGCAGCCGCCGTTCTGTGCCCAGCCGCAGTCGAGCTGCGAGTAGCACTTTGTGCTGTTGTCGAGCAGGTGCTCAAGCAGCGCTTTGCCCTCGTCCGTGAAGCTGCGAGATTCGATGGAAAATTTGCAGGCTATTTTATGGCGAAATTGTCGGGGACAACGCAATTTTTCGGAAATTTCGGCGTGTCGGCGGTTTCATACCACGCCTTGTAGACCGGGATGAGTTCTGTTAGGGTGATTTTTTCCGGGCGGTCGAGGAAACCAAGTAAATTTGCCATGCGGCCGAGGAGTTCTTCGGGCGTGAAACGCGTGCGCAGAACGCCGATGTCGAGGTCGCGCTCGCGCTTACTTAAACGGCGGCCGTCGCGATTGACGAGCAGCGGAATGTGTCCGTAGTGCGGCGGTGTGTGGCCGAGTGCGTGAAAGAGCTGAATTTGGCAGCCGGTGGAAGGAAGCAAGTCACGCCCGCGGACGACTTCCGTCACGCCCATTAAAGCATCGTCTACGGTGACGGCGAGCTGGTACGCGTGCACGCCGTCGCTGCGGCGCACAATGAAATCGCCGAACGTGGACTGAACATTTATATTTTGCGGGCCGCAGTATAGATCTTCAAACGTGACAGGGTCCTCCGGTGCGCGAAAACGCAAGCTTGGGCGGCGCGTGCGGCTTTTTTCTTCGGCTTCGGCGGGCGTCAAATTTCGGCATAAACCGGGGTAGCGGAACGTGCCATCGCCCGCATGGGGCGCGGAGACCGCGTGCAGCTCCGCGCGGGTGCAAAAGCATGGGTAAACATCGTTTTTGGCGCGGAGTTCACTTAACGCCAATTCGTATAGCTCGCGGCGCGCGCTTTGGCAGTAAGGGGCGTGGGTGCGCTCGTGGCCGGGGCCTTCATCCCAAGTGAGGCCGAGCCATGTTAGATCGTCCATTAAAAGCTCGGCTTTTTCGCGTGTGCAGCGGTCGGGGTCGAGGTCTTCGATGCGCAGGAGCATCTCGCCGTTTTGGCTGCGCACGGAAAGCCACGCAAGAAGCGCGCAGCAGAGGTTGCCAAGGTGCATGCGCCCCGAGGGGCTGGGCGCGAACCGCCCGCGGACAGGGGTAGGTTGTGAGGTGGACATACTAAAAATCCTTTCGGAGAAAATTTGAAATTATAAAATCATTTTACCGCAGATTTTGGGCGCGCGCAACGGTTTTGGGACGGAGAAGTGAATTGACAGGTGTGCACCAAACGGGTAAAATGATATAGCAAAGTTTTGCACAGCCCGCGGCAACGGCGGTTAAAAGTTTCGCCCGCCTTTTCAAAGGCGGCGGAATCCAAGGGCAGCGCCCTTGGTCGAACTCTGCAGAGCTCGAAACTCTTTAGACTTTAGAATAAGAGGACATCAAAATGAACGAAAAAGAAATCTCGGAAATTCGCCGCCGATTCAGGGCGGATAAAAGCAATATCACCCATGTGCGCGGGTGCTACGTCAACGAAAAGCAGGAAATCGTCTCGCAATTCGACCAGCCGCTCTCCCTGCTGCCGCAGGAGGAATGCGAAAATTTGCTTTCCGTGCTGCGCCGTACGCTTTCCGGCACGCTCGGCAAAAATCTCATCGAAATGCCGTTTACAACTGCGCAGGTCATTGACAGCGATGAGCACCGGCTGCTGATGGCGCTGCGCGACTCAAAGCTTACCGATGAAGAAGCCGTACAGATGTTTTTTGAGAAAGTTATCGCATCATACAGACCCGAGGGTACGTATCTCATTTTGCTCGCGAACGATACATACGACGTGCCGTACCGCGCAAAGGACGGCGAAACGCTGGAGGATGCCTCGGAGAATATCTATAATTACGTTCTGTGTACCGTCTGCCCCGTGAAGCAGACAAAGCCCGTTTTGGGGTACGACGTGCCGGAAAATACGTTCCACAACCGCGATATCGATTGGCTTGTTTCCGCGCCGCAGCTGGGCTTTTTGTTCCCGTCGTTCACCGACCGCAGCGCCGATATTTACAGCGCCATGTACTACTGCCGCAGCGCTTCGGAAAGCTACGATGAATTTATAGACGCGGTGTTCAACCGCGAAGCGCCCATGCCCGCAGAGGAGCAGAAAACGACGTTTGGCACGATTTTGGGCGATGCCTTAAATGACGCGTGCAGTTTAGACGTCGTACAGACCGTGCACAGCCGCCTTTGCGGGATGATTGAGGAGCACAAGGCGAGCAAGGATCCGGAGCCGCTGACCATTACGGGACGCACGATGAAAACGATGCTGACCGCTTGCGGCGTGCCGGGCGAGAAAGCCGAAAAGTTTGAGGAAGCCTGCGCGGAGCAGTTCGGCGCGGACGCGGCACTCAGCCCACGCAACCTTGTGGAGACGAAGAAATTCGAGATCGAAACGCCGGAGGTGCAAATTCGCGTCGACCCCGAGTACAGCGAGTGGATCGAGACGCGCTACATTGACGGTGCACCGTACATCCTCATTCCCGCCGGCGCGGGCGTGCAGGTGAACGGCGTGCCGATCGCCATCACTCGCCCGGACGTGGAGTATGAGGAGAAAGAATGATAGAATTCAAAGAACTGAATATGGAGGTCTTAAAATCGATTTTGAACGCATCCGTATGAGGTGATTTTTCGTGCCCGTGCGCGACGACGAGGGTAAGGTCATCGGCTGCTTCGAGCGCCACGAAATGCACTGGGATTTCAGCGACCCCGGTAAGCCTGTTGCGGTGCCGAAGCTGGAAGCAGGATATTAAGACAAAACAAGCGGCGCACAGGGTGTGAAAACTCTGTGCGCCGCTGATTTTATGTGCTTTTAAATTTACTCGAAATCAGCGTTCATGAAGAGCTCGAGCATTTTGACCGTCGCTTCGATGTCCTTTTGACTCACGATGGCGTTCGGGCCGTGGGTGTAGCGGGTGACGACCGAGAAGCCAATCGTTTTGATGCCGCCGCCGACGAGCGTCATGGCGCCTGCGTCCGTGCCGCCGACATAGATGACGTCTTTCTGGTACGGGACGTTGTGTTCTTTGCACAGCGCGATGGATTTATTCACAAGGCCTTCGTCGCTGATGGAACCGGTGTCGGAGATTTTGATGGCGACGCCGTGGTCGAGCGCGTTGCTGCCCTCCAAATCGCCCGGGCGGTCGTGGCACGGGGTGACGTCCACCGCGACGCCGATGTCCGGCTGAATACGCTGCGCCGTGACCTGTCCGCCGCGCGTGCCGACCTCCTCCTGCACGGTGAACGCGAGGTAGATGTCGTTCTTCGGCTTTTTCACGTTCATCATCGCCGCCAGCAGCATATAGCAGCCGACGCGGTCGTCGATGGCCTTTGCGGTGATGTAGCCCGGCGCAAGCTCCGTGTACGGGCCCTCATAGCATGCAACGTCGCCGACATCAACGTATTTTAAAACTTCTTCCTTGCTGTGCAGACCGATGTCGATGTAGCAATCGGTATAACGCTTATAGCCGCCGGCGCTCAGCTTTTCCGGCGGGATGCGGCTTGCGACCACGCCAACCACGCCGTTGCGGAAGCGGACGCGGCTCTGGTACGTTGTAAACGTCCAGCAGCAGCCGAGCTCCTTAAACATAATGCGGCCGTCTTCCTCAATTTTAATGACCTGAAAGCCGATCTCATCGGTGTGGGCGGCAAGCTCTATGCGCTTTTTGTGCTCGCCCGTGCCCTTAAAATAGGCGATGACGCTGCCGTTTGGGTCGGTGGTAATGTCGTCAGCAAGCGGGACTAACTTTTCTTTAATATAGTCTGCAACGGCGGTCTCGTAGCCGCTGACGCCGTGCAGCTGGGTGAGTTCTTCAAATAACTTCATACGGGTTTTTCTCCTCTAAACGGGGCAGAAAGCCGCAGTCCGGCGTTATTCTGCCATGACGGACGCAATGTCTTTGCAGAGTGCGTCCACGTTTTCGTCCGTCGTCGCCCAGCTTGTACAAAGGCGGACGACGCTGTGTGTTTCGTCCACGCGCGCCCAATAGGAATACTTGTACTTTTCCGCGAGCTTTTCGAGCGCAGTATCCGGGAAAATGGGAAACTGCTGGTTCGTCGGCGAGGGGGCAAAGAACGCGCAGCCCGCATCTTCGCACGCTTTTGCAATACGCTTTGCCTGCCGCACGGCTTTTTCGCTGATCTTGAAATAAAGATCGTCCGTGAAAAGCTCGTCAAACTGAATACCGAGCAGACGGCCCTTAGCCAGCATGCCGCCGCGCTGCTTGATGTGGTAGCGGAAATCCGTTTTGAGCGCCGGGTTCGTGATTATGACCGCTTCGCCGAACAAAGCACCGACCTTCGTGCCACCGATGTAGAAGACATCGGAAAGCGCGCAGAGATCCGCGAGTGCCACGTCATTTTCGGGAGCCGTCAGGCCGTAGCCGAGACGTGCGCCGTCAATAAAGAGGTACAGCCCGCAGCGCGTGCAGACATCGTGCAGGGCGGTCAGCTCCGCTTTGGAATATAACCCGCCGTTTTCCGTGGGCAGGGAGATGTAAACGAGCTTCGGCTGCACCATGTGCTCAAACGAGGCATCGTTCACGTGCGCCAGATAGGCGTTTTCCACCTGTTCTGCGGTGATCTTGCCGTCCGGGGTGGAGGGCAGAGGCAGCACTTTGTGACCCGTTGCTTCCACCGCGCCGGTCTCGTGCACGTTGATGTGTCCGGTGTCTGCACTCAGCGCACCCTGGTGCGGGCGAAGAATCGCTGCAATAACGGTGGCATTCGTCTGCGTGCCGCCGACGAGAAAATGTACGTCCACGTCCTCGCGACCGCATGCTTTGCGGATTTTCGCGCGCGCCAAATCGCAAATTTCGTCCTCGCCGTAGCCGACAGTCTGCATCATATTCGTTTCACAAAGGCGCTTTAAAATGTTTGGGTGGCAGCCTTCGGTGTAATCACAGTTAAAATAAATCAAAATTTCGCTTCCTTCCGTATCCCGCCGCACAGAGAAAATCTCCGCCGAACGGAACTGAATGCAAGCACAGACGAGTGAGCTTGCAAAAATACACCCGTTTGCGCTATACGAATAAATATACCATGCAAAACTGGGTTTGTAAAGCATACGTTATGCAAAAAACATGGGCTTTGTTTTTGGTGATGTATGTCGTGCGCAAAATCGCCCGCAGAGCGATAACATCAGGCGCAAGCCAAATAGCACAGTGAAGCCAAACCATACGCCGCAGGCGTATAGCACATTGCGGCGCACTTTATAAAGAAAGCGTGCCGCTGTGGGTGCATTTTTACGGCGAAAATGCTTGACAAAGCGGGGCAGCTATTGTATAATACAAAGGCTGTAAAGAAAAAAACTTTACAGCAGGGCGCTTGAAATTGGAAACGCCCGGAAACGGAGCGAACTATGGCAAAGGATCTGCGCATCACGTTCCTGCTGGATTTTTACGGCGACATGCTCACCGAAAAGCAGCGCGAGGTCGTGGAATGCTATTATAACGAAGACCTTTCTTTAGCGGAGATTGCAGAGGAGAAGGGCATCACGCGGCAGGGCGTGCGCGACGGCATCAAGCGCGCCGAACAGCAGCTTCTTGAAATGGAAGAACGGCTGGGTCTTGCAAAGCGCTTCCGCAGCGTGCAGGAAGAACTGACGCAGATCTGCGACCACGCGTTACAGATCGAAGCGGAAAACGAAAAGAACGGCGGCGACCCGGTCATTCGGCAGAACGTGGAGAGCATTTTGCGCTCCGCAAAGAAGCTGACGGACTGAGCGGCGCGGCTCTGAAAGGATTTTTACATGGCGTTTGAAGGTCTTGCCGATAAGCTCGGCAACGCGTTTAAAAAGTTAAAAAGCAAAGGCAAGCTGACGGAAAGCGACGTTAAGGAGGCCATGCGCGAGGTGCGTTTGGCGCTTCTCGAAGCCGACGTCAACTACAAGGTCGCAAAGGACTTTACCGCGCGCATTACGGAACGCGCCGTGGGCGAGGACGTTATGGAAAGCCTCACCCCCGCGCAGATGGTCATCAAGATCGTCAACGAAGAGCTGACGGCTTTGATGGGCGGCAGCGAAGAGCGCCTGAAAATGCCCGCGCACCCGCCGGCTGTCATCATGATGTGCGGCTTGCAGGGTGCCGGTAAAACGACGCACAGCGCAAAGCTTGCGAAAATGCTGAAAAGCCGCGGCAGCCGTCCGTTGCTCGTTGCAGGCGATATTTACCGCCCGGCGGCAATCAAGCAGTTACAGGTCGTGGGCGCACAGGCCGGCGTACCCGTCTTTGAGATGGGCACCGAAGACCCGGTGAAGATCGCGCAGGCGGCCGTTCGCCACGCGCGCGACTACGGCAACGATTACGTCATCATCGATACCGCAGGCCGTCTGCAGATCGATGAAGCGCTCATGAATGAGCTGAAAAATATAAAAGAAGCGGTGAACCCCACGGACATTCTGCTCGTGGTGGACGCCATGACCGGCCAGGAGGCCGTGAACGTCGCAAAGTCGTTTGATGATCTGCTCGACATCACGGGCGTGATTTTAACAAAGCTCGACGGCGATACCCGCGGCGGTGCGGCGCTTTCCGTTAAGGCCATCACCGGCAAGCCCATCAAGTTCGCCGGCACGGGCGAAAAGATTGACGACCTCGAGGTTTTCCACCCCGACCGTATGGCGAGCCGTATCCTCGGCATGGGCGACGTGCTGTCCCTCATCGAAGACGCACAGGCGAAAATTGATGAAAAGTCCGCGGCGCGCACCGCAGAGCGCATGATGCAGAACAAGATGGACTTCAACGACCTCTTGGAGCAGTTCCGGCAGGTGAAGAAGATGGGCCCGTTAAAGGGCATCCTCTCGAAATTGCCCGGCATCAACAGCTCGAAGCTCGATGAAATGGACATTGACGACCGCATTATGGACCGCAACGCGGCGATTATCCTTTCCATGACCCCCGAAGAACGCGCAAAGCCGGAGCTTTTGCAGGCTTCCCGCAAGCGCCGCATCGCGGCAGGCTGCGGCATGAAGGTGGAAGACGTCAACCGTCTTTGCAACCAGCTCAAGCAGATGCAGAAGCTGATGAAGCAGTTCGGCGGCAAAAAGGGCAAGAAAATGATGGCGCGTATGGGCGGCATGGGCGGTTTCGGCGGCCCGGATATGGGTGGCATGGGCGGCTTCCCAATGTAAATGCGATAAAGAAACGAACTTCATTTGTTTCTGACGCAAGACGTATATTTAAATTGTAAATATTGCCGACGAATCGTTGGTTAATAGATAAAACTTATTTTTTATAATATGGAGGAAATTACCATGGTTAAGATCAGACTTCGCAGAATGGGTGCTAAGAAGGCTCCTTTCTACCGCATCGTTGTTGCAGATTCCCGTTACCCGAGAGACGGCCGTTTCATTGAGGAAATCGGCTACTACAACCCGATGGAAGAGCCGAGCGTTGTAAAGGTTGATCCGGAAAAGGCAAAGGCTTGGATGGAAAAGGGCGCACAGCCGACCGATACCGTTAAGGCACTGTTCAAGAAGCACGGTGTTATCTGATTGCCCGTCTTCTCGTTTGAGAAAGGAACAATCTTATGCAGGAATTACTGAAAATCATCGCGCAGGGTCTTGTTGAAAAGCCGGAAGAAGTTTCCGTTACACTCGATGAGCCCAAGGAAGACGGTTCCGTCGTCTATCATCTTCACGTTGCGGAAGAGGACATGGGCAGAGTAATCGGCAAGCAGGGCCGCATTGCGAAAGCGATTCGCGTTGTTATGCGTGCCGCAGCAACACGCAGCAGCGAAAAGGTCGTTGTTGAGATCGATTGATCGAAAGAGGGGCGCACGGGCTTCGTGCGTCCCTCTTTACATTAAAAGAGAGGAAGGCTTTCGCTGCGGCAGAGCCGAGGAAAACACATGAAAAAACAATTTCTGGAAGCGGGCAGGATCGTGGGTACACACGGCGTACGCGGCGAAATGCGCGTGGAACCGTGGTGCGATTCCGCCGATTTTCTGAAAAAAGTGAAGACCCTGTATTTCGACGGCGGCAAAACGGATGCCGGGCTCCTATCTTCCCGCGTACACAAAAGCCTTTTGCTGGTGCGCTTAAAGGGCGTGGAAAGCGCCACACAGGCCGACCTGTACAGGGGCAAAATTCTATATCTTGACCGAAACGACGTGCGCCTGCCGAAAAACCGCTACTTCGTGGAAGATCTCATCGGCCTTCATGTCATCGATGACGCAACGGGTGCGGAATACGGCACGGTGCAGGACGTTTTCGAGACTGGTGCGAACAACGTGTACCGCATTGTAAACGGCGCGGGCGAGGAATTTCTGTTCCCCGCCGTGGATGCCATGATCGCGAAGACGGACATTGAAAGCGGAAAGCTGTTTGTAAAGCCCATTCCGGGTATTTTCGGCGACGGCGCGGAGACCGTGCCCGTAAACGCCGGGGAGGCAGCGGATGCGGATTGATATTGTGACACTTTTCCCCGGAATGTGCGAGAATATTTTGAACGAGAGCATCATCGGCCGTGCACGCGCACGCGGGTATTTGCAGGTGTGCTGTCACCAGCTGCGCGACCATGGTGAGGGCGTGCACAAGCGCGTGGACGACTGCACGTTCGGCGGCGGAAAGGGCATGCTTTTGATGGCGCAGCCCATAGCGAAGGCGTTTGACGAGATCATCGAACAAACCGCCGTGCGCCCGCATATTGTGTATATGTCCCCCCGTGGACGGGTCTTAGACCAGGAAAAAGTGAAGGAGCTCGCCAAAAACGAGAATATCATCGTGCTTTGCGGGCATTATGAGGGTGTGGATGAGCGCGTTTTGGAGGAATACGACGTGGAGGAAATCTCCATCGGCGATTTTGTCCTGACGGGCGGCGAGCTGCCCGCCGTAATCCTCACCGATGCCGTGGCGCGCATGCTGCCCGGCGTGCTTTCCGAAGACGTGTGCTTTGAGGAAGAAAGCCATTATGACGGGCTTTTGGAATATCCGCAGTATACCCGTCCCTCTGCTTGGCGCGGCAGAGAGGTGCCGCAGGTGCTTTTAAACGGCCACCACGAAAACATCAAAAAATGGCGGCGCGAACAATCTTTGAAGGTCACGCAGAAATCCCGCCCGGACCTCTTTGAAAAAGCTGAGCTGACTGCGGAAGAAAAGCGCGCTTTCGGCAGAAAATAAGCGGATTTTAGGAATGTTTAACCCTCTGTGGCGAACTGATTTTACGAAATGTTTTCAACAAGCAGAGCAAAATGCACAAACACGGATCGTTTCATAGCGATATGCCACGGGCATATATCCAAAAATGGGGTACCCCGCTTGACGGGGGGACAAATTATGCTATAATAACTTATATTGAAGCATTTTGAGCTTTAGAATCATGTTTGACATTCAGAGTATGTAATGTATTACTTACAGGAGAGTGAATCGCAATGTGTGTTAAGAAGGACGTTTTGGTTCAGAATCAGGTTGGTCTCCATGCAAGACCGGCAACTTTCTTCATCCAGAAGGCAAACGAGTTTAAGTCTTCCATCTGGGTTGAGAAGGATGAGCGCCGCGTAAACGCAAAGAGCCTGCTGGGCGTTCTGTCTCTGGGCATCGTCGGCGGTACGTCGATCGACATCATCGCTGATGGTTCCGACGAGCAGGAAGCTGTTGACAGCCTCGTGGCTCTTGTTGAATCCGGCTTTGCCGAATAATTTCAGCTTGTCAAAACGGCGCCTATCGGAGCATTTCCGGTAGGCGTTTCTTCTTTCTCAGTCGCTTAGTGACTGAACCGCATGGAGGTGCGCATGGTACAGCTTACGGAAGAAAAAATGGTGCATATCAAAGAGCTGCGCAAAAAGGCGATGAAGCTGCCGCTTCACCCGGGCGTGTACATCATGCACAGCCGCGATGATACCATCATCTACATCGGCAAGGCGAAAGCGCTTAAAAACCGTGTCAGCCAGTATTTCGGCTCGGATAAAAACCATAATGAAAAGGTGCGCCGCATGGTCTCGAATGTCGAGTATTTCGAGTATATTCTGACGGACAGCGAGTTTGAAGCGCTCATTTTGGAAAGCAGTTTAATCAAGCAGCACCAGCCGAAGTACAACATCCTCTTAAAGGACGATAAGGGGTACAGTTATATTAAGGTGACAGCGGGCGACTGGCCGCGCATTTCGGAGACGAAGCAGGTCCTGAATGACGGCGCAAAGTATATCGGCCCATACCTTTCCGCGTGGACAATCAAGGACACCGTGGAGGAGGCGCGGAAGATTTTCCGTCTGCCGTCCTGCACGCGCAAATTCCCGCAGGAGATCGGCAGGGGCCGCCCGTGTCTCAACTACTACATCAAGCAGTGCTGTGCCCCATGCCGCGGGCACGTGAGCCAAAAGGAATACAATGAGGCCGTGCAGGAGGCGCTTGATTTCATCCGCGGCGGCACAAGCGATTCCGTGCGCACGCTGACGGAGAAAATGAACGAGGCGGCTGAAAATCTCGATTTTGAGCTTGCCGCGCGCATCCGTGACCGCATTACGGCCATCAACAAGCTGAAAGAGCGCCAAAAGGTTGTCGCAAGCCGCGTGCCGGAACAGGACGTCATCGCGCTCGTGCTCGGCGGCGAAAAGGTGAGCATTCAGGTGTTCCGCTTTGCGGGCGGCAGACTGTATGACCGCGAATCGTTTTTATTAAACGCCGACGATGAGCCGGAGCAGATCCGCAGCGAATTTGTCATGCAATATTATTCGATGCGCGATAAGATCCCGCCCGTCATCACGATAGACGGCCCCGTCAACGACGACGGCGTCCTTGAAGAATGGCTGACGAAAAAGGCGGAGCGCCGCGTGAAGTTCCACATTCCGCAAAAGGGCGAACAGAAGCAGCTTGTGGAAATGTGCCGAACGAACGCCGCGGAAGCGCTTGCGCAGGCTATGGGCCGCGCCACGGGCCGTGAAACCTCCGCGCTCGATGAATTGCGCCAGCTCTTAAACCTGCCCAAAACGCCGGAATATATTGAATCCTACGATATTTCAAACCTTGCGGGCGGCGAGAACGTTGCGGGTATGATCGTGTTTGAAAACGGTCGCCCGCTGAAAAGCGCGTATCGCAAGTTTAAAATCAAGACTGTCGTCGGACAGGACGACTACGGCAGCATGCGCGAGGTCATCCGCCGCCGTTTTGAAGAATATCGCGCCGCCGATAAGCCCGAGGGCTTCGGCAGACTGCCCGACCTCATTCTGCTCGACGGCGGCAAAGGACACGTGGGTGCCATACGTCCGCTTCTGCGCGAAATGGGCATCGATGTGCCGGTATACGGCATGGTAAAGGACGATAAGCACCGCACGCGCGCCATCACGGAGGACGGCGGCGAAATCGCCATTCAGTCTACCCGCGCGGTGTTCACGCTGGTGTCGAGCATTCAGGACGAGGTGCACCGCTTTGCCATCGGCTACCACCGCCAGCAGCGCAAAAAGGCGACCATCTCCACCACGCTCACGTCCATTCCGGGCATCGGCGAAACGCGCGCCAAAGCGCTGATGAAGCACTTTACAACCATACGCGCCGTCAGCGAGGCGACGGAGGAAATGCTGGAGGAAACGCCCGGCATGAACGCCCCTGCCGCCCGCGCCGTCTACCGTTATTTCCACAGCGAAGAAAACGACGGGGAATAACGTTATTCCTGCGTATTTTTCGACGTTTCTCTGCAAAAACTGCGCAAAAACGGTTGACATATTTCTATTCAAATGAGATAATAACTTGAAGTGTGTCCGTACATGTTTTTTAGATTTCGGACACGGACTTCCAAAAGAGAAAGGAGTGTTCGGCTGTGCGTATCATAACCGGTTCCCGCCGAGGCAGAAAATTGAAAACGCTCCCGGGCGATGCCGTGCGTCCCACGCCGGACCGCGTAAAAGAGGCGCTTTTCAACATTTTGCAGTTTGATCTGGAGGGCCGCGTGTTTCTCGACCTGTTTGCGGGCTCCGGCCAGATCGGTCTCGAAGCGCTCAGCCGCGGCGCAAAGCGCGCTGTGTTCGTAGACAGCGCCAAGGCATCCTGCGGCGTCGTGCTGGAGAACATTCACACCACAGGGTTTGAAAACGAAGCGCAGGTGATGAACGCGGAGTATGCTTCGTATCTGCTGCGCTGCACCGAGATCTTCGACATCGCGTTTCTCGACCCGCCGTATCGCACGGGCACGCTCACAAAGGCACTCCTTGCGGTCACGCCGCACATGAACCGCGGCGGTATCGTGATCTGCGAGCACCCCACGGACGAAGAGCTGCCGGAGACGGCGGGGGAATTCGTGCGCGTGCGCGACTACCGTTACGGAAAAATCTTGCTGACCGCGTATCGCCATCAAAGCATGGTGTAAGCGCAAAAAAGGCGGTATATCAATGAGAGTAGGGATTTGTCCGGGCAGCTTTGACCCGGTCACGCTGGGACACATGGACATCATCTCCCGTGCGTGCAAAATTTTCGACAAAGTCATCGTCGCGGTACCGGTAAACCCGGATAAGCGCGCGAGTTTTACGGTGGAGGAGCGCATGGAAATGCTGCGCACCGTCACGGCTGATATGGAAAATGTAGAGGTAGACTGCGTGCGCGGTCTTTTGGCGGATTACGCAAGCGAAAAGCATGCGGCTGCCATTGTGAAGGGTCTGCGCGCAATCTCCGACTTTGAATATGAATTTCAGATGGCGCTCACCAATAAAAAGCTGAACCCGGAGTTTGAAACGCTGTTCCTGCCGACCAGCATCGAGCACATGTTCCTCAGCTCCAGCATGGTCAAGCAGATTGCGGGCTTCGGCGGCGATATTTCCCATTTTGTGCCCGAGTGCCTTTTAGAGAAAATAAATCAGAGACTTTGCCGCACGGCAGACTGAATGCGGCTAAAAATACGAAAGGAATGGATTTTTTATGAGCAACACGCAGGCAACCGTAGAAGATTTGATCGATGAATTGACCGACGTACTGGAGAAAGGCTGGCACCTTCCCTTTGCAGGCGGCAAATCGTTTATAGATAGCGAAGACGCAAAGCAGATCCTTGATGAGATTCGCGAGGCGATCCCGTCCGAAGTGCGCAAGGCGAAGGCCATCGTCGCAGACCGCGCCCAGATCATCAGCGAGGCACAGCGCGAGGCCGAGACCATCGTGCGCGTCGCAGAGGAGAAGGCAAAAGCACTCGTCAACCAGGAAGAGATCGTGCGCCAGGCACAGGCAAAAGCAAACGACATCATGGCGCAGACGCAGGAGAAGTTCCGCAGCATGCAGAAGGCTTCCAACGACTATGTGGAAGATCTGCTCCGCCGCACAGACGACGCGATGAGCGCCAACCTTGCAGAGCTGAGAAAGACCCGCCAGTCCATCCACGGCACGAGCGCGCAGCAGTAATTTAAGAGCTTTAAACGGCAGTTCGCGGCAGCTGGGCGAGCTGCCGTTTTTGTTAAAATGAGCGAACGGAAACGGCGGTTTAAAGTCTTTAGTCAAGTTTTCTTCGAGAAAACTTGCGGATTCTTAGGGTAGCGCCCTAAGTCGCCATTCGCAATGGTGAAATCCTTTTGCCTATCCAAAAACTAAGAAGGTAACCCGGTTGCATGGGTTTCCTGAAAGGACGGCAGCGCCGCCCTTTTTATAAATGACCTACGTTTTCCACAAAAAGCGTGTAAATGGAGCCGCTTCCGAAAACCGGGAATGTGAACAAACTGCAAAAGTTTTTTTGCATGAGAATGCACAGAATTTTCAACATGGCGCTATTTTGCCGAAAATCGGAAAATATACGAACAAAACCCAAGAAAAATATCGGAAATCCGCGTTTTTTCATCGAACATGGTAAACATAAATTTTTTTGCCGCGGGTTGATTTTCTATGTGGGATAAGGTATAATGGACGTGCAAGCAGCGAAAACCCTGCGGAAAACCGTATGGGCTTTGGATTTTCATTGCCTTTTCGCCCCGCTTGGCGCTCATCAGCCCGGCTTTTTTCGGGTAAAGTTCAATGAGGAGTGTCTGCCGGAACGCATCCGTTCCGCCGGACAAATATATCATGAGTGAAATTCATTTTGAGCATAAACCGGTGCTGTTCAAAGAGACCATCGAGTCCTTGAACATCGACCCGGAAGGCACCTATATAGACGGCACCGCGGGCGGCGGCGGCCACTCCGGTGCGATTTTGCAGCGCCTGACAACGGGCACGTTGCTTTCCATCGACCGCGACCCGGACGCCATTGCCGTTGTGAAAGAGCGGCTCGGTAAATATCCCGGCTCCGTCGTTGCCATGGGCAACTTCTGCGATATGGACAAGATCGCGTTAGAGCACGGCATCGTTAATGTCGACGGCGTGCTGCTCGATATCGGCGTTTCGTCCTATCAGCTCGATACTGCAGAGCGCGGCTTTTCCTACCACGCTGACGCCCCGCTCGATATGCGCATGAGCCAAAGCGGCACCTCGGCCGCAGACCTTGTAAACACACTCTCTTGGCAGGAATTGGCCGAGATCATCAGTCGTTACGGCGAAGATAAAAGCGCGGTGCGCATTGCAAAGGGCATTGTGAAAGCGCGCGAAGAAAAACCGATTGAAACTACATTAGAACTTGCGGAGATCATCCGCGAAAGCGTGCCGGCAGCGGTGCGCCGCGCGGAGGGCCATCCGGCCAGAAGAACGTTTCAGGCGCTGCGCATTGCGGTAAACGGCGAGCTGGACGCGCTCAAAAAGGGTCTTGCGGCGGCGTTCGGGCTGTTAAAGTCCGGCGGCAGGCTTTCCGTCATCACGTTCCATTCGCTTGAAGACCGCATCGTCAAGCAGCAGATGAACAAGTGGTGCGAGGGCTGCACCTGCCCGAAGGATTTCCCCGTGTGTGTGTGCGGCAACAAGCCGAAGGGCAAGCTCATCTACAAAAAGGGTCTTGCGCCGAGTGAGGAAGAGCTTCGCGAAAACCCGCGCGCCCGCAGTGCAAGGCTGCGCGTTATTGAAAAACTGTGAGATTTTGAAAAATTAGGGTATCCCTGAGAGAATACAGCTGAATTTGTTGGGATAAGTTTCCGAAAGGAGGAAACAATATGGCATCTACATCAAACGCATACGATTTTGATCTTTTCGACAGCAGAGATCACGGCAGCGCGGCACCGAAGCTTCCGGAGCCGAAAGCGCCCCAAAAACAAAAACAGAAAAACAATGTGGTGAAGCTGGATGAAAAACAGCTGCGCCGCAGTCACAGACACAGTGCAAATACGGTCAAAATGCTCATGAATCTTGCGGTGGTGCTGGTCATCGTCGGCGCCATCGGTGCGGTGGTGTTCAGTCAGGTGCAGCTCACGGAGCTCACCGATGAGATCAACACGGCGAACGAGAGCCTTTCGCAGGAGAAAAGCATTGCCATTCAGCTCGAAATGCAGGCGGCCTCCAAGCTCAATACAGAGGAGATCGAGCAGATCGCGCGCGAAAAGCTCGGTATGGAAAAGGTAGCGGACGGGCAGACCTCCTACATCAGCCTCACGCAGGATGATGAGGGCACCGTAGTGCAGGCCGAAAAGACACCGAACCTGTTGGACCGCATCTGGCAGGTCTTGCAGTCGCTCTTTTCCTGATTTAGCCTTTATACATACGGATTTTTTGCGGATACGCTGCTATTTTGCGGCATGAAAGAATACAAATGGGTTATGCGGCCCCCGGCAGAGGGGAATTTGAGAGGAGAGTTGAGAGTTTATTCTTAACTCTCATTTTTCGGTATACGGCAACTTTTGGCTGCGAATGAAGGGCGCAGCAGAAAGGACGGCATTTTTTACATGGCAAAATCAAATCGTTCCGGCGTCTGGCAGCGCACAATGGTCATCGTGGGCTTTGTGCTGGTGCTTGGGTTTGGCGCCGTTATCACAAACCTTGTCCGCCTGCAGCTTGTCAACGGCGAAACCTTAAAGACCGATGCGGTCGACCAGAGTTTGCAATCCACGCAGCTTACGCCCTCGCGCGGCACCATTTACGACGCCACGGGCACAAAGGTCTTGGCGCAGAGCGCCAGCGTGTGGACGGTCGCCTTGGAGCCGAACTACATCGACGAAGGCGACGACGTGAAGATTGCAAAGGGTCTTTCCGAAATTTTAGGGCTCGATTACGACGCTGTCTTAAAAAAAGCGCAGCAGAACAGCTACTTTGTCTATGTCAAGCGCAAGGTGGAGACCGAGGTGCGCGATGAGATCGTGCAGTATATCAAGGACGAAAAGATCGGCCGCGGCATCACGCTGATGGAAGACTACAAGCGCTATTATCCCTACGGCACCACGGCTTCTACGGTGCTCGGCTTCACGGGCACAGATAATCAGGGCCTTGCGGGCGTTGAAGCGGAATACGACAGCGAACTTTCCGGCACGGCGGGCCGCCTTGTCAGCGCAAAGAACGCACAGGGCGATGACATGCCGTTCCAGTATGACCAATACGTGCAGGCACAGGACGGCTACGACCTTGTGCTCACGATCGACGAGACCGCACAGAGCATTGTAGAAAAGCATCTGCAGGCGGGCCTTGAGGCCTGCGGCGCGCTGGAGGGCGGCACGGCCGTTCTGATGAATGTCAAGACCGGCGCCATTTTGGCGCTTTCCACGAAGGGCGACTACGACCCGAACGACCCGTTCACCATTTCGCAGGAGGCCGAAGACGCCATCCCGGAAAAGGTGGAAGACGCGCTGAAAAAAGCACAGGAAAAGGAGCAGCAGAAATTAAACACCTTACAGCTTGCCATTGATAACGCCGAGACCGACGAGGCGCGCGCGGAAGCGAAAAAAGCCCTTGCGGATTACGAGCGCATCGATGTCACCACGCTGCGCGACGAGCTCACCGATCAAATGTGGGCTGAAGCACAGAATAAGCAGTGGCGAAACAAAGCCGTCAGTGATACCTACTACCCCGGTTCCGTTTTCAAAATGGTCACGGGCTCCATGGCGATGGAATCCGGCGTGGCCTCCGAAGACTCCACGTACACCTGCACCGGTCAGTGGGTGTTTGATGACCCCACCATCGACCCCATCAGCTGTTGGTACCACGCCGGTCACGGCACGGAAACGCTGGTGGACGGCATTTGCAATTCCTGCAACCCGTACATGATCTGGCTGGGTCAGAAAATGGGCCGCCACACGTTCTTCAATTTCTTTGAAGCCTTCGGCTTTACGCAGCGCACGGGCATCGACCTGCCCGGCGAAGCAGACAGCCTTTATTTTAGCGAAGACGAGCTCAATATCGTCGAGCTTGCAACGTCTTCGTTCGGCCAGAACTTTTCTGTCACGCCGATTCAGATGATCACGGCCATTGCTGCTGTGGCAAACGGCGGCTACCTTGTGCAGCCGCACGTCGTGGACCGCATGCTGGACAGCGACGGCAACATTGTCAAAACGACTGATACAAGCTACAAGCGTCAGGTCATCTCCGAAGATGTCTCCAAGCGCATGACGGCCATTCTCCAGAAAAACGCCACAAGCGAAAGCGGCAAAAACGGTTATGTCGCCGGTTACCGCGTGGCGGGCAAGACCGGTACGTCCGAAAAAGTCGCACTGTATTATCAGGATCTGGCAGAGGGCAACGACCGCGGCATGCAGTACGTCGTTTCCTACGGCGGCTACGCCCCGGCGGATGACCCGCAGTACGCCTTGCTCGTTTTCTACGACGAGCCGCAGATCGGCGGCGCGTCCGGCGGCACGCAGGCCGGCCCGATCTTCGCCGCCATCATGGAAGAGGTGCTCCCGTACCTCGGCGTAGACCCGCAGTATACGGAATCGGAATATGAAAACCTCTCTGCCACCGCGCCGAACGTCATTGGCATGACCATGGCAGAAGCGAAAAGCCATCTGGAAGAGCAGGGCTTCAGCGGCACGGTTGTCGGCGACGCCGAAGACGACGCGCTCGTCACGGTGCAGGTGCCGTCTCCGGGTGCATCTATCCCGAAGGAAGGCATGGTCGCGCTTTACACCGAAGAGCCGGATCCCGAAACGTATGTGGAGGTACCGAGCTTCATCGGCTATGACATCGATACTTGCCGCTACTTGGCGGGTCTTGCCGATGTGCAGGTGCTCGTTGTGGGCGACGGCGATTCCGGCTACGCACAAAGTCAGGATATCGCAGAGGGCACCAAGGTCAAGCGCGGCTCCGTCATCCGCATTTCGTTTGTCAGCTCCGGCGGCGTCGAAGCGGCGGGCAACACCTCAACGAACAGCGAAGAGTAAAAACATACATTGAGAGGGTAGGAAAGGAAGTTCATAACGTATGGATATTGTACTGTATTGCCTTGCAATCGTCATTGCGGCGGTCATCACAGGGCTGCTCGGTTACTTCATGGTGCCGTTTCTGCACAAGATCAAATTTGGCCAGACCATTCGAGAGGTCGGCCCCAGCTGGCATAAAAATAAACAGGGCACGCCCACCATGGGCGGCCTCATGTTCATCATCGGCAGTTCCGTCGCGGCGGTCATCTGCATCGCATTTTTGTGGCTGAACGGCGGCGCGGAAACGCAGCTCATGTTCGTCAAGGTCATGGCGGGTGCGCTCATGGCGGTGGGTTTTGGTATCGTCGGTTTTTTAGATGATTACATCAGCATCAAAAAGCATCGCAACCTCGGTCTCACCGAGATTCAAAAGCTCATTTTGCAGTTCATCATCGTCGGCGCCTACCTGCTTTCCGTCGCACTTGCGGGCGGCACCACCGAAACGGTTATCCCGTTCCTTGGCTCCGTTGACCTCGGCTTCTTCTACTACATTCTGGCGGCCGTCTTCATCGTCGGCATGGTCAACGCCGTGAACTTCACAGACGGCATCGACGGCCTCAATACGTCCGTCACGCTCGTCGTCGCACTCGTCTTCTCTGTTATCGCGATGCTTTTAAACCGCGTGGGGCTTTCACTTTACGCGGCGGCCATCGTCGGTGCGATGATCGGCTTCCTGTTCTGGAACGCCAACCCGGCTAAGGTCTTCATGGGCGATACAGGCTCGCTGTTCCTCGGCGGCGCAGTGTGCGCGCTGGCGTTCGGCGTGAATATGCCGATTCTGCTCATCCTCATCGGTATTATCTATATTGTAGAGATTCTCTCTGTTGTCTTACAGGTTACATACTTTAAAATTTCGCACGGCAAACGCATTTTCAAAATGGCGCCGATCCACCACCACTTTGAAATGTGCGGCTGGAACGAGAATAAGATTTGCTTCGTGTTCAGCGGCGTTACACTTCTTGCCGGTATCATCGGCGTACTTTTGGCGGTGTTCGGCTGCTAAACGCCTGAAAATGGGATAAAATAGAAATCAACTGAAAGAAGGAGGTTTGCAGCAATGGCGCAGACAAGACGCTCCACGGCGCGCGGGCTTGAACAGGTCCCAAGTCGCCGGTTATCCGCCGTGCCCGCAGAAGAGGCGGCATCTGAAGCCGCAAGGCGCGGCAAACGGCGCGGGCGCATCAAATATAGAATTTTCACTTTGGGTCTCGGCCTTGATATGACCATGCTGTTTTTGATCCTTGTGCTGCTTGCCGTGGGACTTGTCATGATGTTCTCCGCAAGCTATGCCTACGCGTATTACTACTACGGAAACAGCTATTACTTCATTCTCCGTCAGGGTATGTTCGCCTTGGTCGGTGTTGTGCTGATGCTTGCCATCTCCACGTTCGATTATCACCAGCTGCATAAACTGAACCTGCCCGTTTTCGCCGTCTCCATTCTTTTGCTTTTGATGGTGCTCGTCTTTAAGGGCACAAAATTAGCGCCGAACAAAGGCGGCGCGGTGCGCTGGCTGAACCTCGGCTTCGTCGAATTCCAGCCGTCCGAGATCGCAAAGTTCGCGCTCATCTTGATGTTTGCGCACCTCATCGCGCTGTACGGCGAAAGGATGAAAACCTTCCGCTACGGCTTTTTGCCGTTCTTCGGTATTTTGGGCCTCATCTGCGTGCTCGTCATCGCGGAAAAACACGTTTCCGCCACCATCATCATTTGTCTCATCGCGTTTATCATGATGTTCGTCGGCGGCACAAAGTTCCGCTATTTCGCCGTCATCGGCGGCGCGGCGGCAGCCGCCATCGGCGCGCTCGTGCTGTTTTCCTCAAAATTTGCCTACGCCATGGACCGTGTCCACGGCTGGCTTGATCCGTTCAGCCCGCCGGAGGGCGTCGATACATGGCAGACGGTGCAGTCACTCTACGCCATCGGCTCCGGGCAGTTGCTCGGCGTCGGCATCGGACAGTCGAGACAAAAGTATCTCTACATCCCGGAGCCGCAAAACGACTTCGTTTTTGCCGTAGTGTGCGAGGAGCTCGGCTTCATCGGCGCGCTTATTGTCATTATCCTGTTTGCGCTTTTCATCTGGCGCGGCGTATATATCGCGCTGCATGCGCGTGACCGCTTCGGCACCATGCTGGCGCTTGGCATCACGTTCCAGTTCGGCATTCAGGCTATCCTCAACATCTGCGTTGTCACAAACACCATCCCGAACACCGGCATCAGCCTGCCGTTCTTCAGCTTCGGCGGCACGGCGCTCATCATGCTTCTTGCGGAAATGGGCGTGCTGCTGTCGGTCTCGCGGCATTCCAATACAGAAAAAATGTAAAAGGGGTATTCAATTATGCGTGTGTTATTTGCAGGCGGCGGCACCGCCGGCCACATCAATCCGGCGCTTGCGGCGGCCGGTTATCTGCGCTCCAAGCAGCCGGATGCCGAAATCCTGTACGTCGGCAACAAGGGCGGCATGGAAGAGCGTCTTGTGCCCGCAGCGGGCTTCGATTTCAAAACCATCCGCATCTCGGGTTTTCAACGTAAATTAACGGCGAAGAACATCCGCCGCAATATCAAAACCGTGTTCCGCCTGTTCTCCTCGTCTATCGAGTCCGAGCGCATCATCAAGGCGTTTAAGCCGGATATTTGCGTCGGCACCGGCGGTTACGTCAGCGGCCCCGTCATTCGCGCCGCACAGAAGCTCGGCATTCCCACCGTCATCCACGAGCAGAACGCCTATCCCGGCATGACGACTAAAGCGCTTGCAAAGCACGCGGAGTGCGTCATGCTCGCTGTGGAGGACGCGAAAAAGTACCTCGACCGCAAAGATAACTGCGTCTTCACCGGCAACCCTGTGCGCGTTTCCGTTTTGCAGGCCGAGCGCGAAGCCGCCCGCAAGGCGCTGAATCTCGACGATCGCCCGCTTGTGCTGTCGTTCGGCGGCAGCCTCGGCGCAGCGGCGCTCAATAAAGCCGCGGCATACATGCTCGGTGAAAGTGCCAAAGAGAAGAAATATCAGCACATCCACGGCTACGGCCAGCACGATGAAAAATTCCTCGACGAAGTGCACGCAGCGGGTGTAAAGGAAGAAGAAAATCCGCAGATTCGCATGCTCGAGTACATAGACAACATGCCGGAATGCCTCGCCGCCGCCGACCTCGTCATCGGTCGTGCCGGCGCCATCACCTTAACGGAGATCGAAGCCACGGGCAAGTGCTCCATTCTGATTCCGTCCCCGAACGTTGCCGAAAATCACCAGTTCCATAACGCCATGGCGCTCGTAAACCGCGATGCCGCCGTGATGATCGAAGAAAAAGACCTCACCGGTGAAAAGCTGTGGGAAACGGTGAACACCATCCTTTCCGAGCCGGGCCGCGCCGAAGAGATCGGCAAAAACGCGAAAGCCATGGCCGTGCTGGACGCAAATGACCGCATTTACAACATCATTTGCGAAAAAGCAAAAAAGTAAACCGTAAAACGCATTTCAGGCGGACATACCCCAAAATTTTTCCGCTGCATACTATGACCGTATCCAAAGGCGCGCTTTCTGCCGCCTTACAGAATACGGGGTGTGTATATGGAAGAATATGAACTGGAACATACGGGCTGTGCCCGGCAGGAAGCGGTTTTGGTGCGCGGCGGCAATCGCCTTTGCGGCGAGCTCACCGTGCAGGGCGCGAAAAACAGCACGCTGCCGCTGCTTGCGGCGGCACTCCTCTGTGAGGGCGAAACGGTGCTGCACAATTGCCCCGCACTGTCTGATGTGCACACGGCGGTCACCATTTTGCGGCGGCTCGGATGCCGCTGTACCCACACGGGCGATACCTTAACGGTCTGCGCGGACGGCATGACCCGCTGCGATATTCCCCACAGCCTCATGCGGGAGATGCGCTCGTCCATCGTGTTTTTGGGCGCGATTCTGTCCCGCTGCGGCGAAGCAAGATTGTCGTTCCCAGGCGGGTGCGAGCTCGGCCCGAGGCCCATCGATCTGCATTTGGAGGCGCTGCGCAAGCTCGGCGCAGAAATTCGCGAAGAGCACGGCTGCCTGTTGTGCACTGCGCCCGGCGGGTTGCGCGGCGGGTTCGTCTCGCTTGCGTTCCCAAGCGTCGGCGCAACGGAAAACCTGCTGCTCGCCGCTGCCCGCGCCAAGGGCACAACGGTGCTCACAAACGCCGCGCGTGAGCCGGAGATTGCGGATCTCGCCGGGTACTTAAACCGCTGCGGCGCACACATTCACGGCGCGGGCGAAAGCTGCATCGTCATCGAAGGCGTGCCGCACCTTTACGGCAGCACATACACCGTCATGCCGGACCGCATCGCCGCCGCAACATACATGGCCGCGGCCGCCGTCACGGGCGGTACGGTGCTTCTGCGTGATGTCAACAGCGAGCACCTTTTGCCGGTTTTATCGGCGTTTGAAAGCACCGGCTGCGCCGTGATGCAGTCTGGCAGCGAATTATTACTGCGCGCACCGCAGAGATTAAAACCCGTGCGCCACGTGCGCACCATGCCGTACCCCGGCTTCCCTACGGATGCTCAGGCGCCCGTCATGACCATGGCGGCGGTGGGGGACGGCACCAGTATTTTTGTAGAGAACATTTTTGAAAGCCGCTATAAGCATGCCGGTGAGCTCAACCGGCTCGGCGCGAAGATCAAGTTAGAGGGCAAGGTGGCTGTCATAGAGGGCGTGCCGCAGCTTTCCGGTGCGCCGGTCTCGGCAGAGGATTTGCGCGGCGGCGCGGCGCTTGTCATCGCAGGCCTTGCGGCGCAGGGCGAAACACAGGTGATGCACCCGCAGTACATCGACCGCGGCTATGCGCACTTTGAAGAGAATTTAAGGGCGCTCGGCGCAGACGTATACCGAATATAGAGCGAAAAGTAAGAGATAAAACGTGAAAAACGGAGGCTGAACATGGCGCGTACTCCACGCAGCGCAGCGGAAAAGCTCGCAATGAGAAAGAAAAAAAGCAGGGCGCTGCTCCTGTTCAATATAATCGCATTCAGCGTCGTCGTCATCGGCGCGGTTCTTTTGTGCATCTTCGTGTTTTTCAAGGTGGGCAACGTCACATTTACGTCAGATGCCGGCTACGATGAAGCCGATATCCGCCGCGTGTGCGGCATCAACGAGGGCGATAACCTCGTGCTGCTGGAAACGGAAAGCCGCGAAAAAGCGCTTGAGCACCGTTTCCCGTACATTGAAAGCGCAAAGATCGTAAAGCATATCCCTTCCACCATTGAAATTGAAATTACCCCCGCCGAAACAGCGTTTTCCGTCGCGTGCGACGCGGGCTATCTCTATGTAAGTGCTTCCGGCAAGGTGCTGGAGATCGCTTCACAGCCGTGCGAGGGCACGACTGTGGTGCTCGGGGCAAATCCCACGAACACAAAGCCCAGCGAAACGATCACGTTCGGCGATGATTCCGTCAAAGAAGTCTATAACGCCATCGCGGAGCAGATGACGAAAAACGAGACGCAGAACGTCACGGAGATCAACATGACGAACCCCTACGACCTTACGCTGACGTATGATAACCGCATCACGTTCCGTTTCGGCAACATGAACGGCATGTCCTACAAAATGGCGTTTGGCCTCGAGATGCTGCGTCAAATGGAAACGAGCGGCGAGATCACCGAGGAGACCGTCGGCTCCATCGATCTTTCCGTTGTGCCGGAGAAAAATAAGGCGTTTTACGAGGAAGACCGCACCGCAGCCTCCGCCACGCCCGCACCCGGTGATGCCGCAGGCCGCACGGACGGCTCAGACAGCACCGCAAACGGCGACGGGGAGAATGGCGATACTGCCAATCCCACGGGTGATACCGACGGCATTACGGACCCCGCAGCAGACGACAGCGGTGACAACACAGGCGACAGCGGTGACAACACAGGCGACGCCGAAAACGTGTAAAATTTGGAAACGTTTCCCTGTTTTTCGGGTAATTTGAACAGCCCCGACACCATAGATTTCCCGAAAACCGCTGTAAAGTAAAAATATTTGCAAAGGCCCACTTTTTTGCCGCTTTCATCTTGAATTTTGGCGTGAAAAGTGATAAATTATAGTGTATGAAGCTATGTAAAGCTGAAAGACTGTAAAGAACTGTAAAGATATGGCCCTTTATGGGACGCTATCCGGCGGATTTGATCGAAGCTCGAGAGAAAACCGTTTTGAATCCGGAGGCGGCGTGATGAATGAAAATCCCGGATCCGTGCGGATCGTTAACGGTTAAAGACCAAATCAAGGAGGAACATAAAATGCCGTTTGAAATTGATAACATGCTTGAAGAGACCCCCCAGACCATTAAGGTCGTTGGTGTAGGCGGCGGCGGCGGAAACGCCGTAAACCGCATGGCAGATGCCGGCGTGCAGCACGTCGAGCTCGTCTGCATGAATACAGACCGTCAGGCACTGTCCCGCTCGCAGGCCAAGACCCGCGTGCAGATCGGTGAAAAGAATACACAGGGCAGAGGCGCAGGCTCCAAGCCGGAGGTTGGCGCAAAGGCTGCCGAGGAGAGCCGCGAGCTGATCGCAGCTACCCTCAAGGGCGCAGACATGGTTTTCGTCACCGCCGGTATGGGCGGCGGCACCGGCACGGGTGCAGCACCGGTCGTTGCAGAGATTGCAAAGGACATGGGTGCCCTCACCGTCGGCATCGTCACAAAGCCGTTCGCTTTTGAAGGCAAGCGCCGTATGGATCAGGCAGAAAAGGGCATTGCAGAGCTGCGCAAGCACGTCGATTCCCTCGTTGTCATCCCGAACGAAAGACTGAAGCTCGTCAGCGAGCAGCGCATTACGCTTGCAAACGCATTCAGCATCGCCGATGACGTTCTCCGTCAGGGCGTACAGAGCATTTCCGACCTCATCCAGATCCCGGGCATCGTCAACCTCGACTTCGAGGATGTCAAGTCCATCATGCAGGATGCAGGCTACGCACACATGGGCGTCGGTCGTGCGGCAGGCAAGGACAAGGCAGAGCAGGCAGCTGTTGCGGCTATCTCCAGTCCGCTGCTTGAGACCGCTATCGCAGGCGCCAAGGGCGTCATCATCAACATCAAGTCCTCTCCGGACATCGCCCTCGACGAGATCGATGTCGCGTCTCAGCTCATCACCGAGCGCGCAAGCGAGGATGCAAACATCATTTGGGGTGCTGCATTCGACGAGACGATGGAAGACGAGATGATGGTCACCGTTATCGCGACCGGCTTCGATGGCATGAACGGCGAAAAGACCCAGAAGCCTGCAACTCCGGCTATCAGCGACGCAGACCTCTTTGGCAACCCGTCTGCGCCGAGCACCGGCAGCACAACTTCCGCGAAGAGCGACGATGATACCTTCTCCGACATCATGTCCATCTTCAACAGAAAGTAATTTAGAATTACAAATCAAGCAGGGTATCGTTCTCGATACCCTGTCTTTATAAAATGTACTTTTGGGAGGAAAATAAAATGAGCTTGATCAAAGGCATTCACCACGTGGCACTGCGTCCGACGTATGCGCAGTTTGAAAAAGCAAAAACGTTCTATCTCGACCTGCTCGGCCTCAAGGTCGTGCGCCAGTGGGGCGACGAAAAATACCCCTGCATGATGATCTCCACCGGGGACAACAGCTGCATCGAAGTGCTTCCCGTCCCGGAAGAGAACGATGTGCCGCTGGAAGGCAAGTTTGCCCATCTCGCGCTCGCAACAGATGATACCGACGGTTGTGTTGCCCGTGTCCGTGAAGCCGGCTACGAGATCACCATCGAACCGAAAGATGTAGAGCTTTCTGACATCACCGCGCGCATTGCGTTCTGCACCGGCCCCTGCGGCGAAATCGTCGAGTTCTTTGACCAGAAGTAAGCCGATTTACAAAATTAAATTACCCAAAAGCAGAGTTTGAGGAGCTTTCCTCAAGCTCTGCTTGCATATTTGGCGGGTTTTCAGCCGCTAACCAAAAGGAGATTTTTGTTATGACCGATCTCATTTTGCGGATCTTTGTCCGCGATCATAAAAATACCGAGGATCCTGCCGTGCGCGATAAATGCGGCCGCGTGGCGGGTGCCGTCGGTATCGTCACAAATTTTCTGCTTTTTTTAATGAAGATTATCGTCGGCACGGTTTTTCACAGTGTTTCCGTCACGGCCGATGCCGTCAACAACCTCACGGATTCCGGCTCGTCCGTTGTCACGCTTATCGGCTTTAAAATGGCAAGTAAGCCGGCGGATGAAAAGCACCCGTTCGGCCACGCACGCATCGAGTATCTTTCGGGCGTCATCGTCTCGTTCATCGTCATTTTCCTCGGGCTTCAGCTCGGCATGTCGTCCATTGAGAAAATCCTCACGCCGGAGGAAAACGCCCTCACGCCCGTCGCCCTCGTTGTGCTCGTCATTTCCATTCTGGCAAAGCTCTGGCAGTGCCTCTTTTACCGCAAGGTCGGCCGCATGATCAAATCCGAGTCCGTCGAAGCCACGTCCAAGGACAGCCGCAACGATGTTATCGCCACAAGCGTCGTGCTGCTCGGTGCCGTCATCACCATGCTCACCGGCGTGAATTTGGACGGCTACATGGGCGCGGCGGTTGCGCTGTTCATCGTGTTCTCCGGCGTGCAGCTTACAATCAGCACCGCAGATCCTCTCCTCGGCCAAGCGCCGGAGGGCGAACTCGTACAGACCATTACCGAGAAAATGCTCTCGTACCCCGGCATCATCGGCATGCATGACCTTGCTGTGCACAACTACGGCGTGGGCCGCTGTTTTGCCTCTGCCCATTGTGAGGTCGATGCCAAAAACGACATTCTCGTCAGCCACGATCTCATCGATAACATCGAGCGCGATTTCAGCCGTGATCTCGGTATCCACATGGTTATTCACCTTGACCCCGTTATCGTCGGCGATGCCCGCACCGATGCGCTGCACTGCAAAGTGCAGTTGCTCGTCACCGCGCTGTACCCCACCGTCACCATTCACGATTTCCGCGTCATCTGGGGCGTTACGCACAGTAATATCGTGTTCGACGCAGCCGTACCGTTTGCGGTGAAGGACAGCGACGCCGTCATCACCCAAAAGTTAGAGGCCGAAATTCAAAAGCTCGATCCCGATTATCGCACCGTTGTCACCATAGACCGCAGATAAGTAAAGCACGCCGGTTCCCGAAATTCATCGGAAAGGGGCGTGCTTTTTAATATTTATATCAGATTATAAATATTTATTTCAACCTGCCAAGCAGCGTTTTGAGGAAATCATACACGCGGTCAAACGATTTTAGATTCATGTATTCGTCTGTCGTGTGGCAGTTTTCGCCGATGGGTGCGAACATCACAATGTCCAGCCCCTCCATGCGCGGCAGTAAAGAGCAGCATTCAAGTCCGCCCGGGCACGCCGTCTCCATCATCTCGTGGCCGTACACTTCTTTCATCAGGTCGGCCGTCATGCGGCGCATGTAGGAGTTCGGCTGGTATTCCCAGGAGTCATAGCGCAGGCTCGTCTCAAGCGTGAAGCCGCAGAGTTCAGCCAAGCGCTTCACGCGGCCGAGCACACCGCTTTTAAAGCTGCGGCTCGCCGCACGGTCGGACATCACCAGTTCAAATGCGCCGCCGTTTAACGATACCGTGCCCACGTTGTTCGTCGCCGTCATCTCCTCGCCCGCGGTCCGGATTGCCACCGTGTTCGAGGGCATCAGGTAGATCAAATCGACAATCGCCTGCGTATCGGCATCCGAAAGCATCTCGTTCGCCGCCGTATCGCGGATTTCAAGCGTCAAATTCTGCTTGCCGTCCTGCAATTCGCGGTCGATCTTCTCAAGCTCGCCGTTTAAAATCGCTTTCACAGCGTCCGGCTCGTCGCAGAGGATCACCGTTTTCGTCTCCACCGGCGCATAGTTTTCCGCTTCGCCGCCCGCCATGGTGGAAAGTCGGTACGCCGCGCCGTTTTCGGAAAGCGCATTAAGCAAACGCGCCGTGATCTTAATCGCATTGAACTGCTCCGGGTGCACCATTGCGCCGGAGTGCACCGGCTGCACGCCGGAAACCGTCAGCATGAGGGCCGCGTCCTTTGCAGGCTCCGTCTCGCACGTTTTCGTCAGCTTCATCAGGTCGCTCGTAAAGCAGGAAACGCAGCTTGTGTATTCCACCGTCTCGCCCATCACGTCAAGGCCGATCATTCTTCTGGATTTCAGCTTGTCCGCGTCCAGCGCGTCCACGCCGTTGCAGCCGTTTTCCTCCTGCACCGTAAAGACGAGCTCCAGCGGCGGGTGGGGGAAATCCTCCTCCATCACGGCCAGCATGTACGCCACGCCGTAACCGTCGTCCGCGCCGAGCGTCGTGTCCTTCGCGCGGATGTCGCCCTTGTCGTCCACATAAATCTCAATGGGGTCATGCGAAAAATCATGCGTGCTCTCGGGAGTTTTCACGCATACCATGTCCATGTGACCCTCCAGCATCACGACAGGCGCGTCTTCGTACCCTTTAGAAGCTGGCTTGCGCACGATGACATTCCAAAATTTGTCCTGCTCGTAGTTTAAACCGAGCTTTTCCGCAACGGAGCACACGTAGTCGCTTACGGCTTTTTCTTCGGTTGAGGGGTGCGGAATGCCGCAGATCGCCTCAAAATATTTCTGGTTCGGTTTTGTTTGGTCGAGTACGAATGCCATGTTAAACGTCCTTTCCGCGTTCACGCCTCCGAAGAGGAGATGAGGTATTTGAAAATCTGCAGCTTGTTTTCTTCGTACAGCCCAAGCTGCTCGTATAATTCCTTGTAGTAGCTGAAAAGCGCCGTGCGCGCCGTAATCGCCGTGCGCACCTTCGTCAGATGCACCGCGCTGCCGGGGTTGTCGTAGTAGTTGTAGATTGGCGCGGTCAGCGCAAAAAACCGTTCTGCATAGCGTATGTAAGTCAAATTAAAATACAGGTCTTCGCTCCACGTCATTTCCTCGCTGCACCGCACGTCCGTGTGTGCGCGCACCAAATCGGCGCGGTAAAGCTTGTTCCACATCACGCCGTAGTAAAAGCTCGCCGGCTCCTGCATCAGCCCGCAGGCGAATTCCTCCTTTGTCATAAAGCCCATCGGCAGAAAGCCGAATGTCTGGAATTTCGCCAGCTGCTCCGTCAGCTGCTTCTTTTTATTCGGCAAAAGCGGGTCAAGCTTCGCTTCCTTTTTCGGCTTGTACGGCACAATGCGGTTATACGCCGCAATGATGAGATCGGCGTTGTTATCCTCCGCACGCTGAACGAGGAGCTCTGTCGCAAACGGCTCCAGTGTGTCGTCCGCGTCCACAAACTGCAAATATTTGCCCCGCGCCATGCGCATGCCGAGGTTCCGCGTCGCCGAAACGCCGGAGTTTTCCTTATCAATCAAAACGATGCGCGCGTCTGCCTTCGAGAGCATCTCGCACACCGGGTAGCTCACGTCCTTAGAGCCGTCGTTCAAAAGCAATATTTCAAGATTTTCATACGTCTGCCGCCGAATGCTTTCCACGCAGCGCACAATGTTGTTCTGCGCGTTGTAGATCGGCACGATCACGCTGACAAGCGGTTTCTGCATCAAAATACTTCCTTTCCTGCATCATGCTCCGTTTTTCCCTATTTTACCGCAGAAAGTTCCGGAAGAAAAGACTTTTTGAACATTCTGCTTGCAAATCCGGTAAACACACCAAATTGACCTGTGCAAAATTAGCCAAAACGCATATTGACTTAAAGCAAACTTTTAATGTTATAGAAATGTATGCGGAGTCACACCCGCACATAACGAATTTTTAGGAGGAGTTTTCGTGAAACCCAAGGTTTATTTCACAAAAACGGTCACCCCTGAAAAGGTCATTGAAATGTATAAGCAGCTCGATTGCAAGCTGCCCGGCAACGTCGCCATTAAGGTACATTCCGGCGAGTTCGGCAACAAAAACTTCCTGCGCCACCCGATTGACGAACCAACCTGAATATAGTAGAATACAGGTAACGAACAACATTTGGAGGATTGGGATATGAACAAAAGTCAAATGGCAAAGCTTGCGGCAGCGGCCGGTGTGAACGGCCTTATGTATGACCCGAATGCAGAGGGCGTTTTCGGCAATGTGCAGGGGTATACCGTCACCATTATGCCGAACGCCAACAACCGCGTCTACTATATGCTTTCGCTTTCGGTCTCGCGCATGGGCATGGCGCCGAACCCCGCAGATTTCAAACCGCTCGAGAAAATGAATAAGGTTTTGAGCGGCTGTACCGTGCAGCGTTTCCGCGTCAATTTTCTTGTGAAGCTCTCCGGCAATAAAGATAAAATGGCAGAGGCCCTGCGCAGTGCGCTTGATACGCTCATCACGTTCCTCAGAACAAACGGGTATACAAATTGCTGCGAGCATTGCGGTCGCCCGGAGGGCATAGACGCCTACACCGTCTCCGGCAACGCGTACCTTTTGTGTGAACCGTGCTTCGGGCAGGTCAGCGAAGCCGCCGCGCAGCAGAACCAGACAAAAATGCAGAAGCAGGAGCAGGTTTTGCCCGGCATCGTAGGTGCGCTCATCGGTTCGCTTATCGGCGCCGTCGTTATCGTCATCGTCGGTCAGCTCGGCTACGTCGCCGCCGTTTCCGGCCTTGTCATGGCCATCTGCACGTTAAAGGGCTACGAAATGCTCGGCAAAAAGCTCGGCACACCGGGCATCATCATTTCCTGCGTTTTGATGCTCCTGATGATCTTCCTTGCGTATCAGGCCGATTGGTCAATCACCGCGGCGCAGTTCTATGAGACCGATTTCTTCACCGCGTTCCGCGCCATGATGGATCTCATCAAAGAAGGCTATGTCGATTCCGGCGATTACTTCGGCGGCCTTGCACAGGTCTATCTCTTCGCCGTCATCGGTGCCGTGCCTACCATCATCGCCATGGCAAAGGGCGCAAAGCACATGGTCACCACCGCCAAAATGCGCAGCGCCTACGCACCCGTTTCGGCACCCGCAGTGGCTTCCGTGCAGATACCCGTGCAGCCCGCTTCTTCGCCCACTGCTCCGCAGAACGTCGAAAAAGACATCGAAAAGTAAAATTCAAAAACCATCGCCCGCAGGCAACCGTTTTCCGTGCCTGCGGGCGATTTTTTACGTCTTTTTGTTCTGATTTTTGAGCTTTTCGGCCTCTGCCTGCGCTTTTTTTAACTGCTCCTGCGCAAGCTTAGCGCGCTTCATTGCGTCTTCCATTTTCTTTGCGGCACGCGCTGCCCGGCGCTGCGCTTCCTCCGCCTTGCGCCGCGCTTCTTCCGCGAGATGTCTTTCTTCGTCTGCATCGGGATTTTGCACGGTGCCCTGTACGGGTTCAGGTGCAGGTTTAATATTCCAGCTCAAAAATTCTGGCGCAGATGGGGGCGGGGAGATCTACCGTCAGCGTGCCCTTTTCCGGGTTCCATGCGCATTTCGTGTTGTGGTTTGCGGGGTATGCGCAGCGCACATTTACGTGCTCGTTGCCGCGCAGAAAATCCACGGGCAGCGTGCAGCGGCCGTCCGGCGCGCCGCGTCTCCATACGGTGATGTACGCTTTGTGCGCGGTTTTAAGGCCCAGCGAGACCCACGTGTCCGCAAAGTGCGACGTACCGAGCGGCCAGAACGGCAGCGCGCGCTTGATGTCGCCGCGGATTGTCTTGTAATAATCGAGCGCTTCCTTGACAAGCGTGAAGTCCTCCTCGGGAATTTCCGCCAAATGACCACTCTGGTGGATGCGCTGCATCAGTGCGTTGCACATATTAAATACGGCTTCCTCGCGTCCGCCGCCTTTCATCGGGTAGCTCCAAATGGCGCTCTGCTCCGGCGTCAAACCCGAGGGCGCGTTCGCCGCAATGGACGCATAGCGCAGGTAGTCCTCCTGGTCGCTCGTAGACTGAATGCTGTGGCGCGAGAGCATCGCGTAGTCAATGCGCATGCCGCCCGAGGAGCAGTTTTCAATCACAAGGTCGGGGTAGCGGGCAAAGACGGAATCAAGCCACGCGAGATATGCGCGCTCGTGCCCGAGTAAACCGTCGCCCACACTGTCGGCGTTTAGCTCCGTGCCGATGCCCGGCTCAATGTTGTAATCCATCTTGATGTAGCCCACGTGGTAGTCGCGCACAAGGCGGTCAACGACCTCATTTGCGTGCTCCACGACCTCCGGGTTGCGGAAATCGAGCTGCCAGCGGCTGCGGTCGTGCACCTTTTTGCCGTGGCGTGTGAAGAACCAGTCCGGGTGCACGCGCGCGGCCTTCGGGCAGCAAATGCCCATTACTTCAATTTCGAGCCACACGCCCGGGATCATGCCCTTCGAGCGGATGTAGTCCATCACTTCCTCAAGGCCGTTCGGGAAACGTTCCTTACTCGGCAGCCATTCGCCCACGTTGTCCCACCAGAAGCCGTCCGCGTACCAGCCTGCGTCCACGCAGAAGTATTCGCAGCCCGCCTTGTGCGCCGCGTCGATGAGCGGCAGCTCTTTCGCCGTTGTCGGGTTGCCCCACAGGCAGTTCATGTAGTCGTTGAAAATGACGCACAGCTTCTCGTTGTCTGCATTTTTGCGGCGAATCATGCGGCGGTACTTCGTCAGCTCGCCCATGGCGTCATCAAATTTGCCGAGCGTGGAGCCTACGCACACCGGCACTGTCGTGAATGTTTCGCCCGGCTGCAAATTCTTCCACCAGTGCGATTCCGTTTCCGTCGGGCCGCTTAACTGAATGTAAAAGTTGCCCATCTGGTCGCTGATCTCCCAGTGCCACGAGCCGTTGTGCTCAATTTGCCAGAATAAATTGGAGCCCGTTTCCGTGTTTTCAAGCAGACCCATCGGCAGGTATTCCTTTGTAGACCAGTTGCCGATGTTCGTTGCACCAATCACCTTAGAGGAGCGCTGAATTTCTTCGGGCTGGCAGCGGGCGAGACCGAGCTGCGGGAAGGTGTAGCTTTCCCACTGCATTTCGCGCTGCCAGCCGTTGTGCGGGTACCAGACGCGCATTTTGTCGTCGGTCGAAAGCATACCCTCTTTTTCGATGCCGGTGAGGGCAAAGGAAGAAACGTATTCCAGCCCCTGCGGCTCTGTGCCGACATTTTTCACGTCCGTCCAGCAGCGTACAGCCTGAATGCCGTTATAAAACTGCATGTGCGAAATCGTTTCAATGCCGCAGATCTTATCTTCCATGTGGATTTCCAGCTTGCGGCCGAACTCGTTGTGCTTGTCCGCAAAATAGACGAGCTTCATGCGGTCGCCGGGGCTTGTGGAAATGTATTTGTTGCCGTGGCGCTCGCCCGGTCGGTTTTGCCCGGAGATCATAATTTCCAAGAGATTGTATCGCTCGGTGTTCAGGCGCAAGCCGCCCGTCTCGCGGTCGTGCACGTGCAGCAGACTGCGCTCGTCAAAGGGGAGCGCAGAGAAGTGCAGCAGCTTGCAGCCGAAATCTTCCGTCTTTTCAAAAACGAGATGCAGCCCGTTTTCGTCAATTTGAATCAAATCCATAGTATAAGCCTTTCCGCAGATAAATCTGCTGTGATCTATGCTGAGTTGTCTGTACAAATAGTAGCACAATCGGAGAGGATTTTCAAGGGGATTATCGGTCGCGGCTTTGCTCCGCACGCATGCCGAGCGCAGAATACTGCAAAGCGTGCGAAAGTCGTGCCGAAGCCTTTTGCAGGTGCTTGCACACCGTGCCGCGCGTCAGGTGAAGCTCGTCCGCAATCTCCTGCATTGTCAGCCGCTCGCCGTAGTAAAGCTGCACGCAGTCGCGCTGGCGGTCGGTCAGCTCATTGCCGATGGCGCGCCGCAGTAAAACCTGCGCTTCTAAAAGCTCATTTTTGTTTGTCTCTGCGCCGATGCGGCTGAGTAGCTTCGCCTGCCGTGCACCGGCGGAAAGGGGCTTATATCCGCTCACGAAACCGCCCTCCTTCCGCGTTTTTGCAGCGCATGGCCTGTTACCAGGCACTCCAAATACATGGTGTAAAGCATCTGCACACGCTGGGCCTGCTCGCCTGCAATGTCATAGTCGCGTTCGGCGCGGATGACGAGCAGCCGCTGTTTGATGCGCTCCGCCTCATCCAAATACTCCTGTCCCCAGGAAATGTAATCGTTCACTTGCAGTCACGATCCTTTCGTTTCAAAATAGAACATGTGTTCGTCAACTCCCATCATAAACAAAAATTTCCGAAATGTCAATCGAACGCAGAACAAATGTTCAAAAGATGTCCTATAATGTCCTGCGATGTCCGCTTTTCTGCATATTTATATGGAATTATTTACATTTTGGGGCTGTTATTTTGCGCTTTTTTGATATATAATAAAGGTGTATTTAAACTTGAAATAACTGAACGCCTTGGCGTTTTGACCGAAAGGAGTTTTACCATGAACTTTTTGAAGAATATCTCGGCCGCATTTAAGACCGCCGGCGGCGCCGTACAGAGTGCTGTGAAAGTGGTAGAGGAAAAGAACCGCCGCACTGCGCTCATGAATCGCCTGCGCACCGTTATCCGCTGTGAGGAAAAGGCAGAGGAGCGCGCCTATCTCGCTCTCGGCCGCTACTACTACCACAACCTGCGCGATGCAGAGAACACCGTTACGGAGCCGTACTGCATCGACATTGAAGCCGCCCAGAAGCGCATCGATGCCGCTGTGGAGAAGCTGGAAGCCCTGACCCGTGAGGATGACAGCGAAGCGGAAGAAGAGGAGATCACCCTTGACGACGTGCAGGAGTACACTCCCACGCCGGAAGAAGAAAAGGAAGCCGAAGAAGCCGCATTCGTGCCGGACGGTACCGTAGACGAAGCCGTGGAAGCGGCAGAGCCTGCCGCCGAACAGCCGGAAACGACTGAGACCGAAAAAGACGAAAGCGAAGAAGTTCCCTACGAATAATTGCTTTAAAATGAACGTTAAAAGGCGGACCTGAGGTCCGCTTGATTCCTTGCGCGGAAAAACGCCCACCTTTTGCGCCGGGGCAGGTTCCGTTTGCAGAAAGTGAGTGAATTTGATGTCTACGAAGATCCAGAAAGATATTGTCTGCCCCGCCTGTGGCCAGACGCAGAAATTAGAGATGTACACAAGCGTCAATGCGGAGGAAAACCCCGAGCTGCGCCGCGACATTCTGCGCGAATCCATGTTTGACTGGGAATGCCGCCACTGCGGCTACACCGCGCAGATGGCGTACCCCATGATCTACCATGACCCGATGAACGCGTTTATGATCTGTCTGCGCCCCTCCGGCGCGGTATCCGGCGCGGAGCCTATCCCCGCTGTGCGCGCGCTGAAAAAGCGCAGCGTGAAAAACCCGCAGGAGTTAAAGGAGAAAATCCTCATTTTCGAGGCCGGCCTCGATGATGCCGCCGTGGAGCTTGTGAAAAACGCCATCGTCACCGTGGTGCGCAAAAATCTGGACGGCAATGTGCACGCCTATTTCTGCGCCGCAACGGAGGAGGAGCTGCGTTTTGCGCTGTTCGTCAAGGGTCGTCAGGAGCCCGTGTACCAGACCACCAAAATGGCCGTGTACCGCCAGTCGCAGGAGGTTTTGCGCACGCTCGATTACAAATCCCCGGACGATTTTGCCGTCGTCAACTCCAAGCTCGCCCAAAGCCTTTTGGACGAATATAAGTCGATCTAACCCAATAAAAGCAAACGGCACCGCGTTTTGTAACGGTGCCGTTTTTCTATGCGCGCATGTGTACAGGCTTTGCGTTTTGTGGGTTTACGGGTAAACGACCTCGGCGTGTGTCACTTCGCCGGTGTCAAAATTACCGTAATGCAGTGTGAAATATAACGTTTCACCGCTTGAAGCGTCCTGCACTTCGTCGATGAGCAAAAGCGCTTCGTTTTGTGTGTCTTTCGGCTGCAAGCGGTAGGAGACGACGTTCAGTTTCTCTCCGAGCGCAGTCTCGCCCGTTGCGTGCGAAATCTCACAAATGTTGTAGTGCTCCGTAATATATGCCGCGGAAAAGCCGGTTTTCAGCTTCTCTGCGGGGTGCAGCCTGATGTGTGGCATGGTTTTCATCAGCGCCGCGACCATCTGCTCCGTAACGCCGGTTTGGATGTTCTCCGCCGGGTGCAGCGCAGGCAGGCTTTCTGCCGAAACGGAAATCGCCAAGATAAATGTCAAGATGAGCGTAATACAAGGGATAATGAGCTTTTTCATGGGTTCCTCCTTCCATAACGAAAAAGTGCAAAGCCTGTGTTATGGCTTGAGTATAACAGAGCAAATTCGATATGTCAATAATTTTATATTAAATTATTTTAATAATCTGCTTTACAAATCAAGTTTTCTGTGGTAGGATAAAATTACAGAAATAGCGCAATGGGGAGGAATGACAATGGCGAATAACGACAGCACCAAGCGCGTGCCGCTGGAGCTTTTGTGCATGCTCATTTTAAAGGAGGGCGACCGCTACGGCTACGAGATGGTGCAGGAGATCGAATCGCGCAGCGGGGGACTTTTGTCGTTCAACTTGGCCTCGGTGTACGTCGCACTGCGGCGGTTGGAGGAGCGCGGGTGTGTATCTTCCCGCACCGAAATGACGGACGCCGCCCGCGCCCGCATGCGCGTTTACTATCATTTGGAGCCTGCGGCGGAAGCGTATCTCACGGAGCAGAAAGAGGAATACCGCCGCACGGCCGTAGGTGTGCAGAACGTGCTGAAAAGCTGCGAGGTGCAACATGAAAAGGAAGCCTGAAAGCGGGTTTGAGCAGTATTTGCGCCGCGTGTATCGGGCGGTAAGCGGCACGCGCGCAGAGAAGAAGCGTGAGGCCGCCCGCGTGCAAAGCCTTTTGTGCGAGATTCCCCACGCAGAAACGATGTCGTATGACATTCTTTGTGCGGCCGCCGGTACACCGGAGAGCTTTGCTGCGGGATTTCAAAGCCGCCGAACCCAAAGTCCGCTCGTGCTTTCGGCAGTTATGCTGACCGTGCTCGTGCTCGCGTTCATACTCGGCGCCGCAATGGGACAAGCGCGTGAAAAGACGCAGACCGGCGGCGTTGTGATGAGCTATCGCTACGAAGACGGCAGCTTGCAGACGCTTTTGGAGGAAAGGCCGGAGCTGCTGGGGTGAAAGTTTTGTAAAAAAGACTCCCTCTGTCAGAGGGAGTCTTTTAGGTCATGCGTGAAAATCATGCGATGCTCAATTAAACATTGCGCGGATTGAATTCTGGTGCTGCTCGGTATTGACGGCCATTTCGTTGACGGCGAAAAGCACGTCCGTGATGCCGTGCTCCGTGCAGTAGGTCGGCAGGTCGCCTTCAAAGTAGCGGAAGTCCGCCACGTGTACCTCGTCAAAGCTTGCGCCGAGGAACGGACCCATGGCGTTGCCGTAGGAGTCCTTCACCACAAGCAGCTTGCGGCCCGTGGAAAGGTCGTGGTTCGTGATGCGCACGCAGCCCATATCGCCGTGCAGGTACATGGCGTAGCCGAGGCTCTCGTCGTGGCTATTGAGGCTGTCGGTTTCCTCAAAATACTGCCCGTCATACGAAATTTCGCATGTGTAGTTGTACTTCGGGTCGTAGAGATCGAGTGTATCGGGGTTGTTGTTCAGCACGTCTTCGCTCGTAACGTAGGCAAGGTAGCCCGTGAAGTCAGAGGACGTTTTCGTGAAGCTGTCGAGCGTCGTGGGCGTTACACCTGCCGCTTCGCAGAACTTTTCATACGCGTAAAACGCGCCGAGCGGCGCCCAGTGGGTATCGGTATCAAAATAAATGTCTTCGTTGTTGTGCAGGTTCAGCGCATCGTAAATATCCACCGCGGTGATGCTTGCGGAAAGCGTATTGTTGACCGCCATGGTGTTCTCACGCTGGGAAGCTTCCTCATAGTAATTGCGCACGCGCTCCGGCACGCCGAATTCAGAGTGATTCGGGATGACCATGCTGTACACCTTTGTGCCGGAAAGCTGGCTTGCACAGTCATTCAGCGTTTCGGCGTAGGCGGTCGCCATGCTGTCGCTGCCGTAGAACATTTCAAAGCCCTTGTTATTGTAGATGAGAATGCCCGAGGACATGTAGCCCTCCGTGCCGTCGTCATAGATCGGCGGCGGTGTCGGCTCCGGCGTGGCGGTCGGCTCTGCGGTGGGGGTAGGTGTCGGCTCTGCCGTTGCGGCGGCTTCCGGTGTGGGCTCCGGCGTAGGTGTGGCGGCAGCGGGTAAGAACTTGCCGAACGCACCGAGGCTGTACGCAATGTACCCCAAAATGCCGATGGCCAAAACGATCATCACGATGACGATGGGCACGACGGGCGAGCGCTTTCGGCGCGGCTTATCGTCGTAGCCTTCCTCATATTCTTCGTACTCTTCGTAGTCGTCTTCGTCCTCATACGGCTCCGGCCGTGGAGCGGGTGCAGGTGCAGGGCGCGCCGAGCGGGGCGCTTCCTGTTGCGGCGCTGCCGGTGCGGGATATTCGCGTGTTTCTTCAAAGCCCTCGGGACCGTTTTTCGGCGACTTCGGGGTAAAATGCAGATTTTCTATGGAGGAGGGGACGCGCTTTTCGCTTTGTGACGATTGCTTTGCGTACAGCGTTTCCGGCGTCAGCTCGGAAGCCGCGCTGCGCGGGTCAGCCTTTGCGGCGCGGCGCGCTCTGTCTTCGGCAGAATACGGGCGCTGGTTTTTGCCGGCCATGTGCTTTGCCATTGGATCCATCCTTTCTGTAAAAAGGGTCGTTTATTTTCTCAAGAAAAAAGCCGCGCGGAAACAGACCGCTGCGGCTTTTCGATTTCCATGTCCATTATACTGGCTTAGAAAGAAATTGTCAATTCCCGTATGCTCAGTGTGCGACCGGCAAATACCCCACTTTCTTCATGACCTTTTGCAAAGTACGGCGCGCAATGGCCTCTGCACGCGGTGCGGCTTCGCTGTAGCACTTTTCAAGGTATGCCTTGTCCTTGATGAGCTCGTTATAGCGCGCCTGAATGGGCTCGAGCTCCTTGACGACGGTTTCGCCCACGGCGGTCTTGAAATCACCGTAGCCGCGGCCCTCGAATTCCTTTTCGATTTCGTCATAGCTTTTGCCCGTAATACAGCTGTAAATGCCCATCAGGTTATTGATGCCGGCTTTGTTTTCGCCGTAGTAGACGCGGGCTTCACTGTCCGTGACAGCGCGTTTGAACTTTTTCATGATCTCCGCCGGGGTATCGAGCATAGTGATAAAGCCCGCCGTGTTTTCATCGGATTTGCTCATCTTCTTCGTCGGGTCCTGCAAAGACATGATGCGCGCACCGGTCTTCGGGATAAGACCATCCGGCACGACGAATGTCGGGGAGTAAAGCCCGTTAAAGCGCTCCGCAATGTTGCGGCAAAGCTCAAGGTGCTGCTTCTGGTCGGCACCGACCGGCACGTAATCGGCGTTATACAGCAGAATATCCGCCGCCATCAGGCTTGGGTAAGTGAACAGCCCCGCGTTTACGTTATCGGCGTGCTTTGCGGATTTATCCTTAAACTGCGTCATGCGGGAGAGCTCGCCGAACTGGGTGTAGCAACTCAATACCCATGCAAGCTGTGCGTGCTCCGGTACCTGACTCTGGATGAAGAAAATGCTCTTTTCCGGGTCGATGCCGAGCGCGAGCATCATCGCATAGGCGGAAAGCGTGTTTTTGCGGAATTCCGCCGGGTTCTGGCGCACGGTGATGGCGTGCAGGTCGGCAAGTGCGTACACACACTCATAGTCGTTCTGCAGCGCGACGAAGTTCTTCAGCGCACCGAGGTAGTTGCCGAGCGTGAACATGCCCGTCGGCTGAATCATGCTCAAAACGCGCTTCTTTTTTGTTTCGGGTGTGGTGTTTACGGTATTTTCCATGGTGATTTTCCTCTCTGATATCCTTTATTTTTCCACCATCTCGCGGATGGTCTCGCCAAGCAGCGTGATGCCCTTTGTGAGCTGCTCATCGGTCGGGGTGGAGAAATTGATGCGGAACGCGTCGCACGGCTCGTTTTCATCCGTCAAAAATGCGGTGCCCGGCACAACGCAAACCTTTTTTTCGAGCGCTTTCTGTACGAATTCCATCATGTCAACGCCCTTCGGCAGGTGGCACCACGCGAACAGACCGCCGTTGAACGGGTCCCACGTGATGTACGGCGCAAGGTGCTTTTCCATGAGGTCAAGGAGCAAAGCGCGCTTTTTCGTGTAGATTTTTCTAAGCCCCGCAAGGTGCGCGTCAAAGTCATATTCCGTCATGAAGCGGTAGCACAGAACCTGCGACCAGATATTCGTGTGCACGTCCTGCCCCTGCTTGCAGACGGTCATTTTGGCGAGAACCGGCTTTGGGCCGATGGCGTAGCCCACGCGCATACCGGGGGAGATGACCTTAGAGAACGAACCGGCGTAGAGGACGATGCCGTCCGTATCAAACGACTTGATACTCGGCAGCGGCTCGCCTTCATAGTAAAGGTCGCCGTAGGGGTTGTCTTCCAGAATCATTACGTCGTGCGCTTTGGCAAGCTCATACAGGCGGTGACGCTTTTCAAGGCTCATCGTGATGCCGGAGGGGTTTTGAAAGTTTGGAATCGTATAGATGAACTTCACGTTCTTTTCGGTCTCAAGCGCCTTTTCCAGCGCTTCCATGTCCATGCCGTCCGTGTCCATCGGGATGCCGACGAGCTTTGCTTTGTAGGAACGAAAGTCGTTTAAAGAGCCGATGAAGCTCGGCGCTTCACAAATAACGGTTTCGCCTTCGTTTAAGATGGATTTTGTGAACAGATCCATAATCTGCTGTGCGCCGCTTGTGACGAGCACGCCGTCGTCCTCGGTGCCGATGTTGCGGGAGGACTTCATGTACGCCTTAAGATGCTGTAAAAGCGGCGGGTAGCCCTCCGTTGTGCTGTACTGGAGCGCCAAAATCGGCTCTTCCTCCATCAGCTTTGCGGAAATGGCGGCAAGCTGTTTAGACGGGAACGCTTCCGGCGCAGGGTTGCCGGCGGAAAGCGAAACATAGCTCGGGTCAGCGGCGTATTTAAAGATTTCACGGATTGCCGAGGGCTTTAACGTGAGCACGCGGTCTGAAAATTTGTATTCCATCGTAACGTCACCTTTCTATATGATTCATTTGATTTTGCACTTTCAGGCTTTTACGGGTGTATCTGAAAACAAAGGAAACGCAGGATATTTCGCAAAGACGAGGCGGGTTCAAGGCGAAAACCGCAGGAAGCCTTCCGGCTGCCGAGGATTTTCAACGCAGAAACCGTCCGTATTTGTGGAATAGACAAGTTTTTGACTTTTCAGATGCACCCCAAAAAGTAAAACCCCTTGTCCCAAACTCTAAGGGACAAGAGGTCAAATTCCTGCGGTACCACCCAAATTGGCGCATAAACGCCCGCTTTACAGCCGTAGTTACGGCTTGGCTTCTAACGCGGCCAAACGTCGGGCGATTTTCCCGCCCGCCCTCATGGAGCCATTCGCCGCGCAGCCCGCACCCCGTCTCACCGAAAGGGGCTCTCTTTGCCGTTTTGCATCGGGTACTATTTCCAATCATCGGTTTTGATATTACCGCTATTCTAAGCCCTTTTTTGCGGTTTGTCAAGTCGGCACAGCCGGAAAACTGTAAATTTCCACGTGGGAAGCAAGAGAAACCGACAAGGAAAATGCGCATGAAAGGCGCGGCGACAGAAACCTTGTGCTTTTCACAAAACAATCCTAAAACCCGCCTGCCTGTTTCGTGTTTTCCTGCGGGCAAGGCTTCGTATAATGGTAGCACAGAAAAGACAAAGTGCAGGAAAGGGCGGAAAAGACAATGGAGGAAAAAGCAGTTTTAAGAGTGCGGGACCGCATAAGCGCGGCCCTTACCGTGCCGTATGTGCGCAGGGCGGTGTGGCTGATGACGGGCGGCCTTGCGGGCTTTTTAACGGCGCGTGGGCTCGTCTTCGGCAAATACGCGCCGTTTGCGGCAGCAGGCGCGGCGGCAGCGCCGTTTTCGACCATGTGGGCGGTCATCCTCGGCGGCGCGGTGGGCTACCTGTTCCCGTCGCCCGTGGATATCCCCGCGCGCTACATTGCGGCTTTGCTCGCCGTGGGGGCCATCCGCTGGTCGCTGTCGGAGTTAAAGTCCATCCGCGACCACCCGGTCTTCGCACCGGTCACGGCGTTTTTGCCGCTGCTTTCGACGGGCATCGCCATGGTGTTTTTAAACGGCTCGCTTTCAAATGTGCTCGCCATGTACATTGCGGAGTCGTTTTTGGCGGCGGGCACGGCGTATTTTCTGCGCCGCACCGTGCAGCTTTTGGAGACCCACCGCGAGACCGCCGTGTTTGACAGCGGCGACGTGGCGGCTGTTATTGTCTCGCTCGGCGTTTTGCTGCTCTCGTTTTCAAACGTGACCGTCTCGCATATTTCCGTCGGGCGCGTGCTCATCGTGCTGACGGTACTCGTCTGCGCGCGCATCGGCGGGCTTGCGGGCGGCGCGGTGGCGGGTATTGCGGCGGGCACGGTGCAGGGGCTCTCCACGGCGGGACTTTCGTATCTCTCTGGCGCGTACGGCCTCGGCGGGCTGATGGCCGGTGTGTTCTCGCCACTCGGCAAATTCGCCGTGGCGGTGGCGTTCGTCATTTCAAACGGCATCGCATCCTTGCAGGTGAACAGCACTTCGCAGGTGTTTTACGGCGCGGTGGAGGTGGCCGCGGCTTCCATTTTATACATGATTTTGCCGCAGAGCCGACGGCTTTCCAATTTATTCACCGCGCACGGGGACAGGCTGCCGGGCGATTCTCTTAGAAAAAACGTTATTTTGCGCCTGCGGTATACGGCGGAAGCCATGCGCAGCGCATCGGATTCCGTAGATCGCATCTCGGAAAAGTTGGAGACGACCGCGGCGGCTGACCTGCCGCATGTGTACGGCCGCGCGGCGGAGAAGGTTTGCACCGGGTGCAGCCAATGCGCAGTGTGCTGGCGCAAAAATCGCGACGAGACGCAAAAAACGTTCTCGCGGCTTTCGTATCCGCTGCGGGAGCGCGGCAAAATCGAACGCAGCGACTTTGATGTGCCGTTTTTGACGCGCTGCAACCGTGCCATGGAGCTGAGAGACGCCGTAAACGGCGAATACCGCGAGCTTTTGGCAAAAGAAAGCGCCCGTATGCGCGCTGAACAGGTGCGCGCCATCGTCGAAGAACATTTCCGCTCCACGGCGCAGATGCTCGGCGACATGGCGGAGGAATTCGAGCAGTACCAGCGCTTTGATGAGGACAGTGCAGAGCAGGTGCGCGAGGTCTTGCGCCACCGCGAGCTCACGCCGATTGAAGTCTGCTGCCGCATCGATAAATTCGGCCGCATGACGATTGAAGCAAACATTTGCCGCACACACGGGGTGCACATCAACAAAGGGCAGCTGACACGCGAAATCTCCGGCGCGTGCGGGCGCACGTTCACGCAGCCGAGCGTGACGGCGGCGGGCGATACCTTAAAGCTGCAAATGTGCCAGAAGCCCGTTTATGCCGTGCAGCGCGGCTTTGCGCAGCACGCAGCAAACGGCGCGTCTCTCTGCGGCGATTGCGCCGAGGCGTTCACGGACGGCAGCGGGCGGTATATCTCGGTTTTAAGCGACGGCATGGGCACAGGCGGTCGGGCAGCTGTGGACGGCACAATGACCGCGGGTATGGCGCAGTCGCTCCTCAAAGCCGGTATCGGATTTGAGAGCACACTGAAGATGATCAACTCCGCCATGCTCGCAAAGGGCGGGGAGGAGTCGCTTGCAACGCTGGATGTTGCGTGCATCGACCTCTTTACGGGGCACGTCTCCCTGCGCAAGGCGGGTGCGGCGGGCACGGTGCTGCGCAGGCGCAAGAAGACGGAGTATCTGGAAGCCAAAAGCGTGCCCGTGGGCATTCTGCCGGAAATCGCCTTTGCCCGCAGCGAAAAAGACCTTGATGCGGGCGATATGCTCGTCATGGTTTCGGACGGCGTGACGGCTTCCGGCACGGAGTGGCTGTGCGACCTCATTGCAAACTATGAGGACGACGACCCGCAGGCGCTTTCTGAGCGCATTGTGGAGCGCGCCGTAAAAGACCGCGCAGACGGGCACGAGGACGACGTAAGCGCCGTGGTGCTCCTTATCGAATGACGTACAATTCAAAAGTTCTCCCTGAAATCTATGTAAGATTACCATTGAATAGCTCAGTATAGTATGGTGTACTTATACAAATTTATGAGATATAGCATCTCAATATTTGAGCAATTTATGCAAAAGAAGGGAGAAACCCATGAATAAAAGAGCAAGCGGTGTACTGATGCACGTTTCCTCCCTGCCCGGTGCCTACGGAATCGGCTGCTTTGGTAAGGAAGCGAAAGAGTTCATCGACTTTTTGAGTGACACCGGCTGCACCTATTGGCAGGTGCTGCCGTTCACGCCGACCGACGCGTACAATTCGCCGTACGCCAGCATTTCGGCATTTGCGGGCAACCGCAATTTTATCGACCTCGAGCAGCTGCGCGACGAGGGCTTACTGACAGACGACGAGCTGCGCGAGCAGATGTACGCAAACCCGTATTCCGCCGCGTTCGATTTTCTGGAGCTGCGTCGCATTCCGGTCTTATACCGCGCATTTACCCGTGCGGACGAAGCCTACCGCGATAAGGTGCGTGCGTTCGCCGAGGAAAACAAGAGCTGGCTGCCGGACTACGCGCTGTATATCATCTTGAAAGAAGCGAATATCGGCGCAGAGTGGTATGACTGGGCTGACGAAGACCTGAAGCTTCATCGCCCCGAAGCCGTCGCGAAAGCGATGGAGGAGCAGGCCGAGACCGTGCTTTTCATGGAGTTCATCCAGTACACGTTCTTCGAGCAGTGGAAGAAGATCAAAAAATATGCAAACAGCAAAGGTGTGGAGATCATCGGCGATCTGCCGATGTACGTTGCGAGAAACAGTGCCGACGTGTGGGCGAACCGCCATCTGTTCGACCTGACAGAGAACGGCGAGCCGAAGAACGTGGCGGGCGTGCCGCCGGATTATTTCAGCGAGTTCGGCCAGAAGTGGGGCAACCCGCTTTATAACTGGGCAGAGATGAAAAAAGACGGCTACCGTTGGTGGATGGATCGCCTCGGCGCGTGCTTTAAGCTGTTTGATGCCGTGCGCATCGACCACTTCCGTGCTTTTTCCGCCTACTGGGCCGTGCCCGCCGAAGCGGAGACCGCCAAAGAAGGGCAGTGGCTCGACGGCCCGAAGACGGATTTCTTCGACGCCGTGAACCGCACGTTCAAAAACCCAAAGATCATTGCCGAGGACCTCGGCATCATCGACGACGGTGTGATCGACCTGCTGAAAAAAACGCAGCTGCCGTGTATGCGCGTGATGCAGTTTGCGTTTATGGAAGGCAAAGACAACATGCACATGCCGCACAACTACCCGAAAAACTGCGTGGCTTATACCGGCACACACGATAACAACACCGTGCTCGGCTGGCTGTGGGAGGCGCAGCCGTATGAGCGCGAGCATGCGTTGAAATACTGCGCGTTCCCCGGCGGTGACTGGGCGGTCGGCGGCAGCGAAAGTGCTTCTTGCCATGCCATTATCCGCACGCTGTGGCAGAGCCCCGCGAATACGGTCATCGTGCCGGTGCAGGACCTCTGCGGCTTCGGCAAGGACACGAAAATGAACGTGCCCGGCGTGCCGAACGGCAACTGGGCGTTCCGCGTCACGCAGGAGCAGCTCGACGGCATCGACAAAAAGTGGCTCAAAGAATTAAACGACGTCTATTACAGAAGCAAATAACAGCAAAAGGCCGGCGGGTTTCCGTCGGCTTTTGTCTTGCAAATTTCCGGTGTGCTGATATAATGGGGAAGAGAAAAGTTCCTTTTGGGAGGAAAATAGTATGATCGATATGAAAAAAGCATTGCAGAACATTGACGACGTGATCGAAAAGGGGCCGTACAAAGACACGTGGGCGTCCCTTTCAAGCTGGCGGACGCCGAAGTGGTATCAAAAGGCGAAGTTCGGCATTTTCATCCACTGGGGCGTGTACAGCGTGCCGGCGTTTGACAGCGAATGGTATCCGCGTAACATGTACATAGAGGGCTCCAAGGTCTACGAGCACCATATCAAAACCTACGGTGCACACAAGGATTTCGGCTACAAAGATTTCATTCCGATGTTTAAGGCGGAAAAGTTTGATCCGAACGCATGGGCTGCGCTTTTTAAAAAGGCGGGCGCAAAATACGTTGTGCCGGTGGCGGAGCACCATGACGGTTTCCAGATGTACCGCTCAAATATTTCGCACTGGAACGCTTACGAGATGGGACCGAAGCGCGATATAGTCGGCGAGCTGAAAGCGGCCGTAGAAGCGCAGGGCATGACGCTTGGGGTATCCTCGCACCGCATTGAGCACTGGTTCTTCATGAGCAACGGCAAAAAGTTTGAGAGCGATATGCCGCAAAACCCGGACCGCGACGACCTCTATTGGCCCTCCATGCCCGACCCGGAGAATTTCGATGCCATCGACGGCAAGCCCTCTGCAGAATTCATGGAAGACTGGCTTGTGCGCACGTGCGAACTCATCGATAATTATCACCCGAAAATTCTCTATTTTGACTGGTGGATTCAGCAGGAGGCGGCAAAGCCGTACCTCAAAAAAGCGGCGGCGTACTATTATAATCGCGCTGCAGAATGGGGCGAGGAGGTTGCCATCGATTATAAATTCGACGCGTACATGTTCGGCACGGCAGTGCCGGATATTGAGCGCGGGCAAATGGCGGACATCAAGCCGTATTTCTGGCAGACCGATACCGCCATTGCGCTGAACTCCTGGTGCTACACGGAAAATAACGACTTCCGCCCGGCGGGGGACATCATCTGCGACCTTGTGGACATCGTCAGCAAAAACGGTGCGCTGCTTTTAAACGTAGGCCCGAAAGCGGACGGAACCATCTCCGATGAGGACACCGCGGTGCTGACTGCCATCGGCGACTGGATGCAGGTGAACGGCGAAGCAATCTATGACACACACGTGTGGAGGACGTTCGGCGAAGGACCCACAAAGGTGCAGGACGGCGGCTTTTCCGACGGCGTGAAAAAGAACTTTACGGGCGAGGATTTCCGCTTTACGGCAAAGGGAGATACGCTCTTTGCCATCGCGCTGAAGGCGAACGGCAACGGCGAATACCACATTCACTCCCTGCGTATGCAGGAGCACACCGCCGGTACGGTGTACCACGGTTTAGTCGAGAGCGTTTCGGTGCTCGGCACAGACGATGCACCCGCGTGGACGCGCGACGAAAACGGGCTGCATATCAAGACGAACTACACGTCCGATAAGCCGATCACATTCAAGATTAAATTAAACTAAAATCACAAAACAAAAAGCAGAGTGTTCGGATTGAGCACTCTGCTTTCGTTATTTTATGCAGTTATTCGGAGATATACTCGCGTACGCGGAACTTGGCGCCGGTGTTTTCGCACAGTTTGCGGCAGGCTTCAATGTCTTCTGCGGGCATGGTGCTGACGACCGTCATCACCACATGCGGCACGTTTTTTACGGCTTCTGCCGTAAAATGCAGCATGGCATCAAACGCCTCGGGGCCGTATTTCGAGTGACATACCGCATCGTACTTTTCGGCGGTCGGCGCGTTTAAGCTGACGGACACAATGTCCAAAAGCCCGTGCATTTCCGGTGCGGCGTTGCGCCCGGTGATGCAGTCTGCAAGGCCGTTCGTGTTGACGCGCAGGGTGTAATTACCCATTTCTTTTAAGCGCGCGGCAAGCCAAAGCATGTCGTCCCAGCGGCAGGCAGGCTCGCCGTAGCCGCAGAAGACAATCTCCGCGTATGAATTGAGATCGCGTTTTTTAAGGTCGGCTAAGATTTCCTCTTTTGTCGGCTCCGCGCCCTCGTACCAGAGGTTATCCGCGTACAGGCTGCCCGTGCTGTTGTTGCGCAGGCAGAAGTCGCACGCGTTCGGGCACTGGTTCGTGACGTTGATGTAGAGGTTATCGCCGTATTCATACGTGATGGTCAAGATGATCGCTCCTTTTATTTTGCGGCGCTCGGCAGCGTGATACCGAAAAGGCGGCAGGCGTTTTCGCGGGCGGTTTCCAAAACCTCCTGCGCCGTGATGCCGCGCACTTCGGCGATCTTCGCCGCGTCGTAGGGGATCATGGAGCTGTCGCAGCGCTTGCCGCGGAATGGCACGGGCGCCATGTAGGGCGCGTCCGTTTCGGTCAAAAGGCGGTCGAGCGGGATGGCCTTTGCCACCTCCACGCTGTGGCGCGCGTTTTTAAACGTCACAACACCGCCAAGGCCGATGTACATGCCGAGCTTTACGGTCTCCTGTGCTAATTCCGCACTGCCGGAAAAGCAGTGCACGACGCCCTTCGGCTTGTATTTCCGCAGAATGTCCATCATATCGCCGTGGGCCTCGCGGTCGTGGATGACAACGGGCAGGTCGTGTTTTTTCGCGAGCTTCAGCTGGGCGATAAGCACCTCTTTCTGCTTTTCGCGCGGGCACTCGTCTTCCCAGTGGTAGTCGAGGCCGATCTCGCCGACGGCGACGATCTTCGGGTGGGAAAGCAGCGCTTCCACGTCCGAAAGCCAGTTATCGGGCAGGTCGTTTGCGCACTCCGGGTGGATGCCGACTGCACCGTAGATATAATCGTATTTTTCACAGAGCGCCACGGTTTTTTTGAGGCTTTCATAATCGGCTGCCATATTGATGACCGCAACGACGCCCTTTTGCGGCAGTACGGAGCCGAGCAGCTCGTCACGGTCGATGTCGAACTGCTCGCTGTCGTAATGTGCGTGGGAATCAAATATCATAGAGATTTTCCTTAGCGAATTTTGGAGCCTGCCGGGGTGCCGTCCACAAATACGACGCGCACATCGTCCTCGCCTGCGTCTGCCGCAAGGATCATGCCCTGGCTTTCCACGCCGCAGAGCACGGCGGGCTTCAGGTTCGCGACGACAATGACGGTGTGACCGATGAGGTCTTCCGGCTTATACCACTTCGCGATGCCGGACGCGACCGTGCGGGGTGTGGAGGTGCCGTCGTCGAGCGTGAGCTTCAAGAGCTTCTTTGCACGCTTGATCGGCTCGCAGGCGACGACCTTTGCGGCGCGCAGCTCAACCTTTGCAAAGTCTTCAATATTGATCTGGGCAAGACCCTCAATTTCCTTCTTCGGCTCTTCCTTCGGAGCGTACTTCGCTTCCACAGCGGCAATCTTCTCGTCCATCTCCTTCGGATCGATACGGGCGAAGAGAATCTCCGGCTTGTCTGTTACCTTACCCCCATTCGGGTAAACGCCGAACGTATCGAGCGTATCGTATGCGCGCAAGGTCGTGCCAAGCTGTGCGACGATCTTCTCTGCGGTGTCCGGCATAAACGGTGTGAGGAGCGCCGCGCCGATCGTGATGCTTTCCACAAGGTTATAGAGAACGGTGGAAAGTCTGTCGGCTTTCGCTTCGTCCTTTGCGAGCGCCCACGGCATCGTTTCGTCAATGTACTTATTGCAGCGCTTGAAGAGCGTGAAGATTTCGGAAATGGCATCTGCCACGCGCAGTTGATCCATCTTCGTCTGCACGCTGTTCTTTGTGGCGAGCACAACGCTCTTTAAATCGTTATCGACATCTTCTACGACGTTTTTGTTCTCTACAACGCCGCCGAAGTACTTGTTTGTCATGGAAATGGTGCGGTTTACAAGGTTGCCGAGCGTGTTTGCAAGGTCGGAGTTCGTGCGTTCGATCATCAGATCCCACGTGATGGTGCCGTCGGATTCAAACGGCATCTCGTGCAAGACGAAATAGCGCACCGCGTCTACGCCGAAGAGGTCTACAAGGTCTTCTGCGTAAATGACGTTGCCCTTCGATTTGCTCATTTTGCCGCCGTTCATCAGAAGCCACGGGTGACCGAACACCTGCTTCGGCAGCGGCAGGTCGAGCGCCATGAGGAAAATCGGCCAGTAGATGGTGTGGAAACGGATGATGTCCTTGCCGATGAGGTGCAGGTCTGCCGGCCAATTACGCTTGAACTGCTCGGTGGAGTTGCCGTCGCAGTCGTAACCGATGCCGGTGATGTAGTTTGTGAGCGCGTCGAGCCAAACATACACGACGTGCTTGTCGTCAAAGTCGACCGGAATGCCCCACTTGAAGGAGGTTCTGGAAACGCAGAGATCCTGCAGGCCGGGCAGGAGGAAGTTGTTCATCATTTCCGTTTTGCGCTGCGGCGGCTGAATGAACTCCGGGTGCTTATTGATGTAGTCGATGAGGCGGTCTGCATACTTGCTCATCTTGAAGAAGTACGCTTCTTCCTTTGCGGGCTTTACCGGGCGGTGACAGTCCGGGCAGCAGCCGTTTTCGTCAAGCTGAGAAGCCGTGAAGAAGGATTCACACGGCGTGCAGTACATGCCCTCGTAGTGGCCCTTATAAATATCGCCCTGCTCGTAGAGCTTTTTAAAGATCTTTTGTACCTGCTTTTCGTGATAATCGTCCGTGGTGCGGATGAATTTATCGTAGGAGGTGTTCATCACGTCCCAGTTCGCCTTGACAATCTTCGCAACGTTGTCGACATATTCCTTCGGGGTGATGCCGGCGGCATTGGCCTTTTCTTCAATCTTCTGGCCGTGCTCGTCCGTGCCGGTCTGGAAGTAGACATCGTAGCCCTCCATGCGCTTATAGCGCGCAATGCTGTCGGCGAGCACGATCTCATACGTGTTGCCGATGTGCGGGCGGCTGGAGGTGTAGGCGATAGCCGTCGAAATATAATACTTCGGTTTACTCATGGGTGGATCATTCCTTTACAATGTATTTTCAAGGGGTTAATTTTTTCTACGGTTGAATGTATTCAACTGAATAGTACGGCGGAAAGTGCCGAGAGGATCATCAGCCCGGCCAAAATCGCCGCGCCGATGCGAACGATGAGCTTGCGTTGCTTTTCGGTTTTCATAGAAAGCTCCTTTCGCGGGTGCAGGGCATGCCTGTACGTGTACCCTTTATTTTACCATTCTTTCTTTCGCCTGTAAACCGCTAATTGACTTTATTTTCCGCCGCGGTTACAATAAAAGCGGAAATACTTTTGAAATGAGGGAAAAACCCGATGCAGTTTTTAAATACAGAAGAAAAACCGCGCCGCGCGGCGGTCATCAACGATCTTTCCGGTGCGGGGAAATGCTCGCTTACGGTGATGCTGCCGGTGCTGTCCGCCTTGGGGTGCGAGACATCCGTGCTGCCGACGGCGGTGCTTTCCACACACGGCGGCTTTAAAGATCCCGTGTACCGCGATTTGACGGACGATATGCTGAAAACGGCACAGCACTGGAAGCGCGAGGGGGCCGCGTTTGAGGGCATCTGCTCCGGATACCTCAGCAGCCGCGAGCAGATTGACACTGTGCGGGAAATCTTCGAGCTGTTTACGGACGAACACAGCCGTCCGCTGCGCCTTGTAGACCCCGTGATGGGCGACAACGGCACGCTGTACGGCATTTTTAATAAAGAAACGGCGCGGAGCATGACGAGGCTTTGCGAAAAAGCGGACATTTTAACGCCGAACATGACAGAGGCGTATTGCCTTTTGCACGAGCCGTTTAAGGACGGGCCGTATGACGAAAAGGAGCTTAAAAGAGTAATGAAAGCCCTTTCCGACTTTGGGCCGAAGGTCGTCATTCTGACGGGTGCGTATACGGATGAGGAGACAATCGGCGCGGCGTGCTACGATAGGGAAAAAGACGAGACGGCGCTGGTGCTTTCCGACCGCGTGCCGGGCAAATACCACGGCACGGGGGATATTTTCGCGGCCGTGATGCTGGGGGCGATGTTAAACGGCAAAACGGTAAAGGAAGCCTGTGCCGCCGCCGTGCGGTACACCGCAAAGTGCATAGAAGAAACGAGAAAAGCATGCGGTGACAACACCATTTGGGGCGTGAAATTCGAAAAATGTCTGCCGTTTTTGATGCACGATGTGCTCACGGAGAACGACAAATAAAGTCTTTGGTCAAGTTTTCTTCAGAAAACTTGCGGGTTCTTAGGGCAGCGCCCTAAGTCGCTTTCCGCAGAAAGCGAAATCTTATTGCCTAACAAAAAACTAAGAATGGTAGAAAGCAATGCTTTGCATTGCTTGAACAGTCCGGAGGACTGTTTAGCCGTAGGAAACCCAGTTGCATAGGTTCCCTGAAAGGGCGGCTCCATGCCGCCCTTTTTATATAGCTGTGAGCATGCGTTGACGCGCATTATCTCTTCCTTTTCTTCAATCAGAGGGAGTCTGAAATTGAATAAAAACCGCCGGACATCGCAGGACATCAGAGGACATTGTAGGACATCGGAGGACATGAATTTGAAAAGTTTCCCTTTTGAGGGAAACTTTTCTGCGTTTTGGGGGTATGGGTGAAGAGACAAACAGGCGGGCGAAAAAAAGAACGCCGTTTGGCGCTTCAAAACTTTCAGAGAGGATGTGGAACATGGTGAACGAAACGGCGAAGGAGGGCTTTCGCAGATTGGCGTTCGGCGGTATTCACGATGCCGTAAGGCTGCTCTTTTGCGAGGACGTGAACCCGCGCACGCTGAAAAACATGGATCTGTTCGCCGTCTCCGAAATTCGCAGACCGAAAAACGGCGGCATGGAAATTCGGTTTTTCGACCGGATCGAAGCGCTGCGGCTCCTCAGCGAGCTCGAGACGAGCGGGACGGGTGCACAGGCGCTGCTCTCCGCCATTGAAAGCGGCGCGGCGGCGCTGAAAGACGGGGATAAGCCGTGACGCCGTTTTCCGAAAAGCAGATGCAGGTCTTGTGCTGGTGGGGCGAAAAAAGCCCGCACCGGGATAAGCTTGCCGTCATCTGCGACGGCGCGGTGCGCAGCGGTAAAACCACCTGTATGGGGATATCCTTTTTTCTGTGGGCGATGGCACGCTTTCAAAATACGAGCTTTGCGGTGTGCGGCAAAACGATCCGTTCTGTGCGGAGAAATGTGGTCGCGGAGCTTATACCAAAGCTAAAGTCTATGGGCTTTTCCATGCGCGTGCGGCAGGCAGAGAACGAGATTATCCTATCGTATCAGGGAAGAGAAAACCGCTTTTACCTTTTCGGAGGACGAGATGAATCGAGCGCGGCGCTCATTCAGGGCATGACGCTCGGCGGCGTTTTGTTTGACGAGGTGGCGCTGATGCCGCGCTCTTTTGTGGAGCAGGGCATTGCGCGCTGTTCGCTGAAAAACGCGAAGCTGTGGTTCAACTGCAACCCGGAGCATCCGCAGCACTGGTTTTACCGCGAGTGGATTTTGAAAGCCGAGAGCCGAAACGCGCTTTACCTGCACTTTACGATGGAGGACAATCCGTCGCTCAGTGAAGATGTGCGAAAGCGCTACCGAACGATGTTTTCGGGTGCGTTTTACAGCCGGTTTATTGAGGGCAAGTGGACGGCGGCGACGGGACTGATTTACCCGTTTGCGCTTGACCTCCTGTGCGAAGTGCCGAAAGCAGACTTTGAGCGGTACGCGGTGTCCATCGATTACGGCACGGTAAACCCGACCTCCATGGGCCTTTGGGGGCTTTTGTGCGGCGTGTGGTACCGCGCAGACGAGTATTACTTTGACGCGCGGCTTGAAAACACGCGGCGCACGGACGAGGAGCACTTTAAGGGTTTTTTGGAGCTCATTCGCGGCAGAACGCCCGATGTGATTGTATGCGACCCCTCGGCGGCGAGCTTTATCACACTTTTGCAGAGCCGTGATTTTGCAGTGACGGCGGCGAAAAACGACGTTTTAAACGGCATCCGTATGACGGCAACGGCGCTGCGCACGGGGCAGATCAAGGTGACAAAGGGCTGCGTGGATGCGGTGCGGGAGTTTTCCCTCTACCGCTGGGCAGACGACGGCGCGCGGGATGTGCCTGTGAAGGAGAATGACCATGCCATGGACGACATCCGCTATTTTGTCTCCACGGTGCTCGGCGCGGGCGAAAGCTTTGCCTGTGCGGTGCAAAGGGAGACGGGGAAAGGAGTTAGCATTTGGGATTTTTGAAAAAGGAGAAGCGCACGGCCGTTTCGGTGCAGACGCAGGGCGGGTACCCGCCGGTGCTGCCGGTGACGGCAGGCGAGCGTGCACTGTACCGTGCTTTGCGCGAGCAGGTACCGATCATCGACGCGGCAATCTACAAGCTGGTGCGTCTTATCGGCGGGTTTGAGGTGTATTGCCCCGAAAAGCACACGGAAAACGCGCTGCGCGGGTTTTTAAAAACCGTGCCCGTAAACGGCTGCAACATGGGCATCGATAACTTTTTATCGGCCTATTTTGAGCAGCTTTTAACGTACGGTAATGCAATTGGGGAGATCGTACTCGCAAACGGGGAAATTCGGGCGCTGTATAATGCGTCGCTCGAAGACCTCGAGATTCGGCTCATCTCGCCGCTTGAAACGGGCGTGTTCGTCGTAAGGGACGGGCGTGCGGAGCCGTGCCGCTACCCGGAGCTCATTTTGACTTCGGCGTTAAACCCGATGCCGGGCAGCGCGATGGGAAGCTCCATTTTAAAGGGCCTGCCGTTTGTGAGCGAGGTGCTTTTGAAAATTTACCGCACCGTCGGCATCAACTGGGAGCGTATGGGCAATGTGCGCTTTGCGGTGACGTGCAAAAACGAGGGCTACATGAACGCGGGTGACCGCGCGGGGCAGCTTGCAAAGGAGTGGAGCCGTGCGATGCACGGCCCCGGCGTGAGCGACTTTGTGGCGGTGGGCGACGTGCAGATTAAAGCCATCGGCGCGGACGGGCAGCAGATGGACAGCGAAGTGCCCGTGCGGCAGATGCTGGAGCAGATTGTGGCGAAAATGGGCATTCCGCCGTTTTTGCTGGGGCTTTCGTGGTCCTCGACGGAGCGCATGTCGAGCCAGCAGGCGGACATGCTGACGAGCGAGCTGACGGCGTACCGCAGAATTTTGGAGCCGGCGGTTTTGAAGATCTGCAAAACGTGGCTGCGGCTAAATGGTCTTGACGACACGGTGGAAATCGATTGGAACGAGATCACGATGCAGGACGAAGTCGATCACGCGAACGCGGCGTATCTCATGGCGAAGACGGAGCAGCTTTTAAAGGAGGGGGAAGCTTGAGCGAAACGGTAACGGCGGTACAGCCGGATAAAGCGGCGATGGAGAAGATCAACCTTTACACGCGCCGCGCCTATAAGCCGGAGGAGGTGTACACGTTTTCGGTCGTTTTGTGCGACAACGAGGTGGATAGGGACGGTGAGTGCTTTACGAAAGAGACACTCGAGGAGCTTGCGAAGCTGTTTGTCGGCAAGACGGGCATTTTAGACCACGAGCCGACGAGCAAAAATCAGACGGCGCGCGTGTTTGACGCTGCGGTGAAGGAAATTCCCGGAAAGGTAACATCTTTAAACGAGCCGTATGCGCAGCTCACTGCACAGGCGTATGTGCCGCGAAACGACGGGACGAAGGCGTTTATTGAATCCATTGAAAGCGGCATACGCAAGGAAGTCAGCGTGGGGTGCGCAGTGAAAAAGCGCGTGTGCTCCGTGTGCGGCGCGGAAAGCTGCGTGCACGTGCCGGGGAAAACGTACAACGGCAAGCGCTGTGTGCGTATTTTAAGCGGCGCGGCGGACGCGTATGAATTCTCATTCGTGGCAGTGCCTGCACAGCGCGCGGCGGGTGTGGTGAAGAAATTTTCGCCGCGCTTTGAAGAATCGGAGAAGAAAAAGGAGGTCAAAACGGTGTACGACATTGTAAAAAAGCTCGCGGACGGCGAAGACAGCGTGACGGTGGCGAAGGAGGAGCTCAACATGCTCAAAACGGAGCTGAAAGCGCTTTTCGACCGCGCGGAGTGCGGCGACCGCTACCGTGCGGCGCTGTGCGAACGCATCTATAAGCTGAGCGCCGTGGCGCAGCCGGAGTTTAAACGCGGACTGACGGAGGCGATCACAAAGTCGCTCGGCATTGCAGAACTGGAAGAAATGGCGGCGGCGCTCGCAAAGGCGGCGGAGCGGAAAATGCCCGTAATGCCGCAGCTGGCAGCGGAAAAGACGGAAGACACGAACGCGGCAGACGACGGCGCGTTCCGCATTTAAGAAAGGAGACTATACAATGGCATTTGAAAACATTACACTCGAAAAAGGCATGTACGGCGTGCCGGGCAAGAATTTTACACAGGTTTTGGAGGAGCTGGACGGCTCCCAGAACTACGCGGGCACACCGTTTGCGGGGCTTGACGCATACCAGAGACAGCTTAAACGCTTCGGCATTCGTGTGAGCGGTGCGAACTGCGACACCGTGGAGAAGTTTTTTACCTCCTCCCAGAGCGCGGCACTGTTCCCGGAATACGTCGCCCGCGCGGTGCGCCAGGGCATGGAGATGGCGTCTTCCCTGCCGGACATCGCGGCGACCGTGACGAAGATCGACACGCTCGATTACCGCACTGTGCAGACGGCGACGGCTTCTGACCAGAAGATCGAAGACCCCGTAGCGGAGGGCGCGGCCATTCCGGAGACAGTCATCAAGACGGCGGGCTCGCTTGTGACGCTGCATAAGCGCGGCAGACTGATTGTCAGCTCCTACGAAGCGCTGCGCCACCACAGACTGGACCTCTTTACGGTCATTCTGCGCCAGATCGGTGCGTACATTGCGCGCAGACAAATGAAGGACGCAGTGGACGTGCTGTTAAACGGCGACGGCACGAATACGGGCATCACCGTGACGGCGCTTACCGCTGCGCCGACCTACAACGACCTTGTGACGCTGTGGGGCAAGCTTTCCGACTATAACTTCAATACGATCCTGGCCGGAACGACTGCTTTGCAGGCGCTCCTTAAGATCACGGAGTTTAAGGACGCGCAGGCGAGCCTCAACATTAAGGGTGCGGGCAAGCTCATCACGCCGCTTGGCGCGACGCTCATCCATGTGCCGTCCATGGACGCGAAGAAGATCATTGCGCTCGACAAGAACTGTGCGCTTGAGATGGTGCAGGCGGGCGATGTGCTGACCGACTACGACAAGCTTATCGACCGCCAAATGGAGCGCGCGGCCGTGAGCGCCGTGGCGGGCTTTGCACAGATCTACGGCGGCGCCGCACAGGGCCTTAGCTACTGATTTTATTCGATTCTGGCAAGCCGTACCGCTTTGGTACGGCTTTGCCGAATAAAAAAAGGAGGGGCAAATGGAGATACGAAACGTGCTGGAACGGCTGAAGCTTTTGACAAATGACGACCGCGAAGACCTGCTTTTGATGCTGAGCGGCGATGCGGCGCAGCGGCTGAAAACGCGTCTTTGCTGCACTGTGGAGGAAGAAAACGCGCATGAGGAGGCGCTGTGCGCAGCGGCTGCGGCGCAGGCGGCGTATCAGTTTTGGCTTTTGGAGGAAGCGGCATCGCCGAAAAGCCTGACGGCGGGCGAGGTGCGCGCGGAATTTGACAAAGGCAGCGAAAGGGCGCTCGCCTATGCAAAGCAGTGCGAGCGGGCGGTGTCCGGGCTTTTGCGTGACGAGGATTTTTACTTCGGCGTGACGGAGGACACAGTGTGAGGAATGTATTTTTGAGGGCGCAGCAGATGACGGCGGAGATAAGCGGCGAGAAGGTCGTTTGCCGCGGCGTTGTGCATCGCCTGAAGGAAGACAAAACGGCCTTGCAGGCGGAAACGGAGACGTTCGGCGGGGCGATGAAGCCGCTGTATGTCTACTCCGGCGACGGCAAAGTGCTTTGCGGCGCGGAGAACGCGAGGCTGACTGTGGGCGGCGAGACGTTCCGCGTTTTATATGCCGAGGAAAAAAGCGGGATTTGCGGGGCGCTTTACGTGCGCGCGGTGCTGGAAAAGGAGGAAAAAGATGACGGGAACGGAGCTTAGTGCGGCGCTTGCGGAAAAGCTGAAAGTGCTTTTGCCGGACTGCGCGGTGCGCCCGGCGTTTACGGGCACGCTGCAAAGGCTTCCGCAGCGTGCCGCGGTGACGGTGGGCGTGATGCAGGAGGAAAACGCGAACGGTGTGTTTGAAACGGTGCTCGGCGTGCAGCTGTATGCGCGCGAAAGGGACGACCACGCGCGGCTGTTTGACGCGGTGTGTGCGGCGGTATCGTCTTTGCCGTGTGCGCTGCGCAGTGTGAAGCGGAGCGAGACGACGTACTCGTCGGCGCTCAGTTGCCTTGTGACGCTTTGCACGGTGCAGGCGGCGACGGGTGCGGCGGATAACGCACGCGCGGCGGTGATGATCGGTGACAAGGTATTTACGGCGGACGCGGTAAAAATTTCGCACGGAGCGAAGGTCAAGCGCTATTACGCCATCGGCGAGGAAAATCCGTATGCGGCGGTGGCGGGCAAAGCGGTGTACACGATTGTGCTGCACGGGTTTTCGGGCGGCGAGGAGGCGCTCCCCGGCGAATTCACACTGCAAACAGGCGGCGCGCGGTACACGCACTGCGTTTTGAAAGCGGCGAGCGAAAATAAGCTTGTGATAGAAGCGGGTGCGTGTGAAAAAATCACACAGCGAACACAAAGCGGAACGGAGGCATAAGGTGGAAGAAGAATACAAAAACGCACAGGCGCTCTCCGGCATTTTGGAGCGCGAGGAGCGGCGATATCCCGCGCTGCTTCGTGCGGACAGGAGGTTTGTATGAACCTGATGACGATGCAGTTTGGCAGCTTTGTGTTTCCGGTGAACCCGACGGAATTAAAACTCGAGCGGGCGTGCCTGCTGCGTGAGATGGTGGGCGTTGACGGCGAAGAACGTGTGGAGGCGGTCGGCAAGCGCAAGGCGCGCGTAGCAGGCAAGGGGCACTTCACCGGGGAGAATGCGATGGCGGTTTACCGCGAGTTAGAGGCGCTTTTCGGTGAAACAGATACGCTGTACTTGCCGGGGCACAGACCGTTTGAGGCGGTTTTGAGCGAGCTTGCGCTCATCGGCGTGCCGGAGAAAAACACGGTGCCGTACACGTTCGCCTTTGTGGAGACGACGGGGAAAAGCGAAGCGGTCTCCGGCCGGACATACCGCGCGAAGGCGGGCGAGAGCTTGTGGGATTACGCGTATTTTACGGGCGTTTCGATTGACCGCTTGGCGGAGAATAACCGGCATATCGCGTGTATTGCGGCGCTGAAAGACGGCGAGGAGGTGCATGTTCCGTGACGGATTTTTCGCTTGAGTTTGTGTTTGCGAGCGGTGAAAAACATTCGCCGAAAGCGGAGCCGAACGAATGGCTTTTAAGAAGCGACGCGGACACGGTGGCGGACAGCCTGACGGTGCGGTTTAGTGCGGGGAAGCGGCTTTTTACGGAAGAGCCCGTGGGGGCGGTGCTTAAAAAGGACGGCGCGGTGCTCTTTGACGGTATCGTGGACGAACACCGCGTAAAATGCCAGAACGGCGCGCGCACGGAGGTCTTCTCCCTGCGCAGCCGCGCGGCGCTTTTGCTCGACAACGAGGCGGCGCCGATGGAGCTTAGATTGCCCTCGCTGCGGCTTTTGGAGCGGATGTATCTGATGCCGCTGGGGCTGCACGCCGTGGGCGGCGACAGGCGGCCGGTGGAGGGCGTTTTGACCGTAGAAAAGGGCGTGAGCTGTTTTGAAGCGCTGCAAACGTTCTCTGAGAGATATCTAAACTGTACGCCGTATACGGACAAAAGCGGCGGCGTGCACTTTGAAAGCTACGTGCCGAAAACGGTGAAGCCCGACTGGGTGACGGCGCGGGAGGTGATTTTTTGCCCGTACAAAATGCTGAGCGGCGTTACGGTGCAAAACGCGCAGACGGGCGCATACAGCGCGGAATATCACGATCCTTTGGCCCCACAGGTGCGCGTGCGGTATCTTTCCGCCTATGCGAAAACAGCACCGACGGCGCTTTTAAATGAAAGCCGCAGGGCGGCAAAGCGACTAAAGCTGACGTGTGCTTCTTATATAGACGGGAACATGGGGGACACGATGCGGACGGAGGAGCTTGGCGAGGTGCGGCTCATCTCCAAAAACGTTTTGCTGCGCGGGAAAGACGTGAAGACCGAGCTGCATTTTGAACCGGTTTAAAGGAGGCATGAACATGTGGCTGACGAAAAAGGAGACGGCGGAAAAGGCCGAAAGCGTGAAAACGGGCGTTGTGACGACGGGCGGCGGGGAGATTTCCGTCTGCACGGAGCTGGAGCGCCGTGCACCGACTGTAACGGTGCCGTACGGCATGGCGGTGAGCGTGCCGCAGGGTACGGAGGCTGTGATGACCGGCGGTGTGTGCCTTGGCGTTGTGAACGACGCGGGAACGCTTTTGCCCGGCGAGGTGCGGCTGTTCTCAGCGGGCGGTGCGGAGATCGTTTTGAAGCTCGACGGCACGGTCGTCATCAATGGGCAGGTGTTTGAGAAAAAGGAGGAATAGCGTGGAGGTCGTGATTTTAAACGGCATAACGCAGACGGCGGCGACAGGGCTGCCGAAGACGGCCGAGGGGCTTAACGCGCTTATGCAGCGCGCGTATAACCGCATTTGCCTAAAACGCGGCGCGTTTTGCTATGACCGCGTGCTCGGCAGCCGGTTTTATATGCTGGATGCATCGGACGAGCACGCCGAGGAGCGGGCGCTGCGGTATGCGCAGGCGGCGCTGTTACCTTTAGCCGGTGTTGAGGCGGTCTCCGTGCGGCGCGAGGGGGAGCGGTTTATCTTCGGACTCCAGACGATGCTCGGCACGGGGGAGATTGCGGTGAAAGGGGCGAAAGTGTGAAATTTGAGGAAATTTATGCGCACATGGCGGAGGAATACAAAACGCTGGCGGGCGTGGAGCCCGAGGACGCGGCGGACGTTTCGATCCGTCTGAAGGTACTGGCGGGCGAGTTGTATACGGTGCTGTGCGCGGCGGAATCGCTGAAGCTGAATTGCTTTCCGCAGACGGCGGAGGGCGAGGCGCTTGATCTGCACGCCGAAGAGCGCGGGCTTGTGCGCAAGGACGCGGTGAAATCTGTGGGCACGCTGACGTTTTCGCGCCGAACGGCGCTGAGCTACGCGGCGGAGATCCCTGCGGGCACGGTGTGTGCGGCAAGCGGCGAAAACGCGGTGGAATATGAGACGACGGAGGCGGCTGTGCTGCCCGCAGGCGCACTGACGGTGACAGCGGCGGCGCAGGCGGTTTTGGGCGGCAGGCGCGGCAACGCGGCAAAGGGTGCGGTGAACACGCTCATCACGCCGCCAGCGGGCATTGAAAGCGTGACGAACGATGTGCCGTTTACGGGCGGCGCGGATAAAGAGGACGACGAAGCGCTGCGCACGCGCCTTTTGCGGTGCTTTTACGCACTGCCGAACGGCTCGAACACGGAGACGTACCGCCGTGCGGCGCTGATGACACCGGGCGTGAAAAGCGTTCAGGTGGTGCCGCGCGCAAACGGTGTGAACACGGTGGCGGTGTACCTGTACGGCGACAACGGCGCGGTGACGGACGAGGTGCTCGGAAAAGTCGGAGAGACGCTCGAAAAGCTCAAGGAGATCAGTGTGGACGTGACGGTGGCTGCAGCGGTGGCTGTGAAAAAGCCGGTGACAGTTTACGTGAAGCCGAAGGACGGGTGCGCGTTTGAAGATGCGAAAGCATCGTGCACGGCGGCAATCACGGCGTACCTGAATGCGTTTGAGGTGGGCGAGCCGTTTGTGACGGCAGGGCTAATCCATGCGGTGATGGAGACGGGCGTAGCACAGAACTGCACGGTGCCGGCGAGCGTGGCGGACTTTACGCCGAACGCCGGGGAGATCGTCACGGCGGGCGCTGTAAATGTGCTGGAGACGCAGTAAGGAGGGCAAATGACGGAACTGGAAACCCGCATGCGCGCGATGCTCGAAAAAACGGGGCTGTATTTTGGAGAAGACAAGTGGCTTTCGGCAGAGCTTGCGGCGTATGCAAAGGGGCTTGAACTCGTGTATGATACGCTTTCTCATGTGCGGCGCGACGCGTTTGTGCAGACGGCGGAGGAGGACGGGCTGAAAGCGTTTGAATCGCTGTTCCGCGTGGTGCCATCCGTGGACAGCACGAAAAACCGGCGCGCGATGCTGCTGACCCGCGGCGCGGTGACCCCCGCAGACCACACAGTGGAAGCGATGCAAAAGCAGCTTTTGGCGGCAGGCATCAACGGCAAGCTCGTCCCGCAAAAGAGCGGCGTGCTGAACATAAATGTGCTCTCTACCATGGGCATTTCCGAAGCGGCGGCGGAAAGCGAAGCGCGCGCGTTTTTGCCTGCGCACCTCAGTTTGGTGTTCGATTTCGGCAAAAACACGTGGGACGCACAGGACGCGGCGGGGAGCTCGTGGAATGTGCTCGACCTTCGAAACAAGACTTGGAACGCGCTCGACGTTTTATGAGCGGAAAGGAGAAACATGGCAGCAAGTAAAAAATCAACGGTTCTCGGCCTTTGCCTTTGGGCGGGGACGGACAAGCCGCGCCGTGTGGATTTTGTGGCGGACAACGAAGCCATAGAGTCGCAGCTTGGCGGGCACATTCAAAACGATAACCTGCATTTAAATGACACGCGCAGAAAGCGTTTAGATACGCCGACGGAGGTGCGCACGTACACGGGCACGGGTGCGGCCTCGCGCACGATCTTATTCGGCTTCAGTCCGAGTGCGGTGATCGTTTTTGCGGTGGGCAAGCCGTTTTCGCAGGCGACGACGGGCTGCACAAAGCAATACGCCGGCATAGCGGCAGGCGGCCAGAACAGCCTTGGCGTGACGCTTTCCACGGCGCAGGTGACGGTGCGGCAGACCCAAACCGCCCCGACGGACGGCAGCGGCATGGCATCGCTGAACGAAAGCGGCGTAACATACGCGGTGTTGGCGTTCAGATAAGGCGTTATATCATTTTCCGCGAGGAAAATATCCTATCGAACAAAGAGAGATATATTATTAAAAAAGAAGCGCGCAGCTTTTGGAGGAGCTGCGCGCTTCTTGGGTGGTTTTGTGTTATTCTTTGTTTTGAAAGGCGGCCGCAGACCGCCTTTTAGGGAACCCATGCAACTGGGTTCCCTACGATTCAATAGTCCACTGGACTATTGAATCTACCTTCCTAGTTTTGGGGTAGGCAAAAGGGTTTCGCTTTCTGCGGAAAGCGACTTAGGGCGCTGCCCTAAGAACCCGCAAGCTTTTGAAAAAGCTTGAGCAAAACTTTATTGGTCGCTCCGCTATCGTTGTCGGGGGCGAGGCGTTGGCCTTAGCCTTGGGTTTCGCCTTTATCTTCGAGCAGGGTGACGGTGACGGTGAATTCTTCGCCGCCTACGCCGCTCTCGTTCGGGCGGAACAGGTGGATCTCGGCGGTATCGCCGGGCTTATAATTTAAAAGTGCGTTTGCGAGCTCTTCAAGCGATTTCGTTTCGGTATCATCGATGGCGGTGATGATGTCATACGCCTGCACGTCTGTGCCGTTAAAGCAGCTGTCTTCGTCGATCTCGCTGATCATGAAGCCCTGCGGGACGTCATACATGGCGGCCTGCATCTGGGTGATGGCGGTGCCTTTGATGCCGAAGCGGACGCGGCCTTGCACATAACCGCCTGCAAGCAGGTCGTCTATGATGCTCTTTGCGCCGGTGATCGGGATGGCGAAGCCCATGCCCTCGTACTGCTCGGAGACGATTTTAGCGGAACTGATGCCGATGACCTGACCGTGTAAGTTGACGAGCGGGCCGCCGGAATTGCCGGGATTGATGGCGGCGTCGGTTTGGATATACGTCATGCCGTTCGAGCTGTACGAGCCGACGGAACGGTTAAGACCCGAGATAACGCCGCGCGTGATGGAGCCGGAGAACTGCTCGCCGCCCGGGTTGCCGATGGCGACGACCCACTGGCCCATGCGCAGGTCATCACTGTCGCCGAACTCGGCGGGCATGTAGCCTGTGCCGTCGATTTTGAGCACGGCGAGGTCGGTGGTTTTATCGAACCCGACGACGACGGCGTCGTGAAGTTCACCATCATACGTTTTGACCTGCACGGAAACGGACTTGGAATTTAAAATGACATGGCTGTTCGTGATGATGTAGCCGTCTTCCGTTGCGAAAATGCCGGTGCCTGTGCCCTGCGTTTCGCCGCTCTGCGTGATGACAAGCACGGTGGACGGGATGACCTTATCGTACACGGCATCAATATCGAGCTCGGCGGTATTCGGCTCTTTATCTAAGGTGATGCCCTCCGTATTCGGGGTGACGGCGATGTCCGGCGGGGTGAAGCTGTCGTCCGCATCGGGCGTTTCGTCTTCGCCGGGCGTTTCGCTGTCGCTGCCGTCGTTTTCATGCGGGAAGTTCGGGATGAGCGGATCGCCCGGCAGCGTTGTGACGCCGTAATCGCGGTTCACGGCGGCGTAGATGCCGTAGGAAGCAAAGCCGATGACGGAGCCTGCGACGAGGACGGACATGACGATGATGAGGATGCGCAACCCGAGCGGCATTTTTCTTTTTTGCGGCGCGGGATGCGGATACGGATTTTGCATATTCTGCGGGTACGGCGGGGGATAAGCACCCTGTCCGTAGGGCGGCGGGTACTGCCCCGGCTGCGGCTGGGTATTGTAGTTTGTATAGCCATACGGCGGGTTACCGTACTGCGGGGCGTTTGGCTGCGTGTTGTACGGATAGGGCTGATACGGCGGCTGCGGGGGATAATAGCCGGTATGCTGAACGGGCTGCGGCTGCGGCGGAATGTTCACGTTCGGGATGGGCTGGGCTTCCGGCGCCTGCTCGGCATTCGGGAGCGGCTCTGCCGTGGGGGCATCGGAAACGGTCGGTTCCGGGGTGACAGTCGGTTCTGCGGGAGCGGCCGGTTCATCAGAAACGGTGGGCTCTGCGGGAATGGTCTCCGCGGTTTCCGGTGTTTCGGGGATATTGTCTTCGGAAGAAGCAGGCTCCTGCATTTCCGGGGCTTTGTTTTCAAAATCGTCCATGGTGTGATACCTCACTTTTGGATTTATTTCTGATCGGGCTCTTTATTATCCTTGTGGCCGTGGTGCTCCTTTTTGGGGCGCTCCGAGATGACGGCATCTTCGACCGGCACGGTGACCGGGATGGAGCCGGTATTGTACTTCAACTTCGGGGGTTCCTGCGGCTTCGGAATATAGAACGAGAAGCGGGTGTACTCGTTCACGACGGAGGAGACGGAAATGTCGCCGCCGTGGAGCTTGATGATGGTGCGGACAAGGTATAGGCCGAGACCCATGCCGTTTTTATCCTGACTTCTCGATTTATCGGTCTTATAAAACTTCTCGAACACGAGGGGGAGCTCATCGGACTGGATGCCGGAGCCGCTGTTTTCGATGGTGACGACGATGCGGTCGATGCTGTCCGAGACGTTGAAGGAGATGTAGCCCTCGGTGTTTGTGAACTTGACGGCGTTTTCGACAAGGTTATAGACGACCTGATGCAAAAGGTCTTCATCGCCGTGCACCTGCATGGGCTGCAAGGTATCGAGCCCGCGAATGTCGATCTTCTTTTCGTCGATGCTCTTTTCAAACGTGAGCACGGTGGAGAGGACGGTTTCGGAAATATCGAAATCGTTTGGGCGGAGCTTCAGCTCGCCGTTATCGATGCGGGAGAGATTTAACATGGTGCGGACAAGACGCGAGAGGCGCTTGACCTCGTCGGAGACGATGTGCAGGTAATGCGACTGGCGCTCCGGCGGAATGGTGCCGTCCAGAATGCCGTCGATGAAGCCCGCGATGGTTGTCATCGGGGTCTTTAACTCGTGCGAGACGTTCGCGACGAAGCTGCGGTTCATGCTTTCGCTGCCGGAGAGCGAATCTGCCATGTTGTTGAACGCGGTGGCAAGCTGGCCAATCTCGTCATTGCTTGTGACGGGCACGCGGATGGAGAAATCGCCGTCGCCGAAGCTTTTGGCTGCGGCGGACATCTGCCGCAGGGGCTTGACGAGCCGGTAGGAGAAGAGGCCGACGACAACGAACGCCAGAATGAACGCGGCGGCTGCGGCGATGAGGAACATTTGCAGTGCGGCGAACTGATACTCCGTGAGGGAGGCAGCGTTCATGGCGGCAAAAACGGCACCGACGGGCACTCTGGTGCTGTTTTCGTTCCCTACCTCGGAAGATGATGTTTCGGTGACGGAATAAAGCGGCACGCCGACGACGTAGTACGGGGTATCGTAAATGCCGTTTTTGCGTCCGTCACCGGTATAGGAGCCCTCGGACGCGCACTTTACGATGTCGGCCGAAATCTTCGTCTGCGGGGTGAAGTTTGCGCCGATATTTGAGGTGCTGTTGGCATAGGCGCCGAACAGGACATTGCCCTCGAGATCGGTGACGAAAATATCGGCATCGATATTGAGAGAGAACGTGCGCACAAAGATTTTCAGAAGCTCCGGTGCACCGTTATTCGTGATGTCCACGGAAGAAGTGATGGACGCCATGGACGAGGCGTTTTGCATAAGCAGTTTACGCTTATCGCTTTTGGTGTACTGCGAGAACACAAACATCATGACGCTGCCGAGCACGATGAAGCTGGCGAGCACGATGACCATGGTGACGCGCAGGTATTTTCCGAACAGGGATTTTTGCAAGGGGAATCCTTCCTTTCGCCGGCTTATTCTTTCACTTCAAACTTATAGCCGACGCCCCAGACGGTTTTAAGCGACCACTTATCGGAAACGCCTTCGAGTTTTTCACGCAGGCGCTTAACGTGCACGTCTACGGTGCGGGAATCGCCGTAATAATCAAAGCCCCACACTTCGTCGAGGAGCTGGTCACGCGTGAAGACGCGGTTCGGGTTCGAGGCGAGATGATAGATGAGCTCCATTTCCTTCGGCGGAGTGTCAATCTGGACGCCCTTGACCTTGAGTTCGTAATTTGTGAGATTGATGGAGAGATTCTCGTAGTGAACTTCTTTCACCTGAGAGGATTCTTTTTTGCCAATGCGGCGGAGGACGGCGTTGATGCGCGCGATGACCTCTTTTGTCTCGAAGGGCTTTACAACGTAATCGTCCGCGCCGAGCTCTAAGCCGAGGACTTTATCGAACACTTCGCCCTTGGCCGTCAGCATAATGATGGGGCACTGGGACTTTTTGCGGATCTCGCGGCAGACCTGCCAGCCGTCGAGCTCCGGGAGCATGATGTCGAGCAGTATGAGGTCCGGGTTGACGGAATCAAACATTTGCACGGCCGCCTTACCGTCGTTTGCAATGGCTGTTTCAAAGCCTTCCTTTTCAATATACAATCTTAAAAGCTCACAGATATTTCTATCGTCGTCTACGATCATGATTTTGCCGGATGCCATAAATTTCTACCTTCCTTATTCCAATATTGCGGGGCGAAAAGCGACCCCGTTTCCTCCCGGAAATCCCCTGTTTGTGCAGAGTATGACCAGTTTGTATTTATTGTACCGATTTATTGCGTCGAATGCAAGAACAAAAGGTGAATATTCTGTGACGATAGGGCTTGTTTTGGGGCGCGGAATTGGTGAAAATGCGCGTTTTTATGCGAAGTGTTGCGGTGAAAAATAAAGTGTGTTATACTGTATCAGTTCGATTTTAGACTGTGAACAGGATAACGGTCGGACAAAATGAAAACTAAAGGCTTTAAACAGCGTACTTCGCCGTGCTTGCGGCGAAGTCTTTTCATGCGAAAAAACCGCGTTTGGAGCGTAGAGATTTGCAAAAGAATTTACAAAAAAGAAAGGAAGTTTGATTTTATGGCGGAAAAAACGGTGAAGCTTGAGGATCCGGCAAACAACCGCATGGGCTCTGCGAAGATGCTGCCGCTGATTTTGACGATGGCACTGCCGGCAATGTTCTCGATGCTGATTCAGGCGCTTTACAACATTGTGGACAGCTACTTTGTGGCGCAGGTGAGCCAGAACGCACTGACGGCGGTCTCGCTGGCGTTCCCGATTCAGAACCTGTTGGTGGCATTCGGCGTGGGCACCGGCGTGGGCGTGAGCTCACTCATTTCCCGCAGACTCGGCGAGCGCGACCAGGAGGCGGCGGACAACGCGGCGACGCACGGCATTATTCTTTCCGCGATCACGTATGTGGTCTTTGCAATTTTCGGTGCGATTGTGGCGCGTCCGTTTACGGCGCTTTACACGCAGGACGCGGAAGTGCTCAGCATGGGCACGACGTACATCACGATTGTGACGGTAGCATCGTTCGGCTTCTTCTTTGCGGCGGTCATTGAAAAAATGTTACAGGCGACGGGCAACATGGTGATGCCGATGATCATTCAGCTTGTGGGCGCGGTGGCAAACATCATCTTTGACCCGATCCTCATTTTCAACTTCAACATGGGCGTGGCCGGTGCGGCGTATGCGACGGTTGGCGGCCAGATTCTTTCGATGATTGTGGGCCTTTGCATTTTGTTTTTCGGCAACCACGCGATTGCGCTGGAATTTAAGGGCTTCCGTTTCCACGGCAAGACGATGAAGGACATTTACGTTGTGGGTCTGCCGAGCATCGTGATGAACGCCATCGGCACGCTGATGACCATGGCAATGAACGGCATTTTGGCAGGATTTTCCGCAGTGGCCGTGAATGTGTTCGGTGTTTACTTTAAATTGCAGTCCTTTGTGTTTATGCCGGTGTTCGGCTTGACGCAGGGGCTCATGCCGATTATGGGCTACAACTACGGTGCGCGCGACAAGAAGCGTGTGACGGGTGCGGTGAAGATCGGCTGCGTGATTGCGCTTATTATTGAGATTGCGGGTCTTATCGTGTTTGAAATCTGCCCGGGCACGCTGATTTCCATCTTCAACGCGACGCCGGAGCTGCACGAGATCGGCGACTCGGCGCTTAGAATCATCGCGATCCACTTCCCGATGGCGGCGATCGGCATTGCGCTTTCGACGCTGTTTCAGGCGACGGGCCACGGCATGTACAGCCTTGTGCAGTCTGTGATGCGTCAGCTGGTTGTGCTGGTGCCGGCGGCGTGGCTGCTCTCGAAAATCAGCCTCGGCGCTGTGTGGTTCTGCTTCCCAATCTCCGAATTTATTTCGCTCATTGTGACGGTTGTATTCTTTGTAATTCTCTACAACAAGGAGATTAAGAACCTCGATAAGCCGGTGAACAGTGCGGCGGCGACGGAGTCGGTGAAGGGGTAAGTGAACTGAAATAGAGCGGGCAAATAAAGTTTTCGACGACCTTTTTCAAAAGGTCGTGGATTCCAAAGGCAAGGCCTTTGGTCGAGCTTCGCAGAGCTCGAAATACTTTTGCCAAACGCAAGATCAGGAAAATAGAAGAACCGTCCGGGGGACGGTTCTTCGTAAGAAACCCTATCAAGGGGGTTCTTGAAGGGCGGCTTTGTGCCGCCCTTTTTATATATGCTGTGGTTTACGTTAGATAAAGAACCAGCTGGGGAGCCATTCTAAAGCGTTGGCGTAGTTCTGCGTGGTGAGGGTGCCGGTGAGCACGGGGTAGAACGCGATGAACATAAGAATGTGCACGAGGACGCAGGCAAGCAGGAGAATTCTGCCGACTGTGAGCGTGACGGCGCCTTTTGTGAAGACGACGCGGCGCAGGGAAGCTGTTTCTTCAAGGCGCTGATACGCGATGAGGAGCGCGATGAGAATGAACGGCACGGCAGTGAAATAGTGGTAAATGAACGTGCAGCGCGGCACGAGTACCCACGGCAGATATGCGGACAAGAAGCCGATGACACAGATGAGCGCGGTGCGGGAGTGCCGTTTTACGGCCCTTACGAACGCGTACACGGTGGCGGGCACGCACGCCCAGAAGAACAGCGGGTTGCCGAGCACCGAAATGGTGCGGATGTGGCCCTCGCTGTCGGCGCTGTAATTGCCGTAGTACCATACGTTGCGGATGTCGAACGGCCACTGATACCACGGGGACTCAAACGGGTGGGTCGCCTGCAGCGTGGAGTGATAGTTGTACATATGCGTTTGGTACGCGATGAACCGGCCGAAAACATCGTAGCGGTTATGCGGCAATGTGGTGAGCGGCAGGAACGCCGTAAAGTAGATGCCGAACGGAATGGCGATGAACAGCAGGCAGCACCAGAGGCAGAGCTTTATGGATTTATTAAGGAGCGCTTTCTGCACGGCGGCGTGGCCTTTCTCTTCGCGGTAAGAGACGATGAGCTTGCCGAAGAACAGCACGGCGAGGCCGACTGCGCCATAGGCGACCGTCCACTTGCTTGCGATGCCGAGCCCCATGAAGATGCCGCTTAAAAGCAGCGGGGGCAGGAGCTTTTTGAAGCTGTCGGTTTTTAAATCGTGCTGAATAAACACGAGCATGGCGTCGTACATTAAAATGATGAAGAACACGGCGTAGGTATCGATGGTCGCGATGCGTGTTTGGACGTAGTGCATGAAATCGAACGCAAAGAGGACGGTACCGGCGGTGCAGAGGAACGTGGAGCCAAAGAGGCGCTTTAAGAAATGGTAGAGCGCAGGGAGCATCAGAACACCGAACAGCGTGCCCATGAAGCGCCAGCCGAACGGGTTCATGCCGAAGATGCGAATGCCGACCGAGATGATGAGCTTGCCGAGCGTGGGGTGCGTGTTTTCGTATGGCTCGAGTCCCAAAATGTGCTCGTAGGCGGTGCGGGCGTGGTAGATTTCGTCGAAATAGGTGGAGTTCATGTAGCTTGGGTAGAGCGGGACGGTGTTTTGCTCATCCGTGAGCTGCCACGCGTTGCCGGAGACGGCGGTGAGCGTTGCAAAGCCGGTGCCGTCTGTCTTTTTGAGCGCGAACTCGTTGATGGCGAGGTCGTCGCACATCGACGTGATGCGGATATATTTGCCGACGGCGGCGACGGAGACGTTTTTCCACGCATAGACGCTGCCGTCCGTGTTTTCGGCGGCGGTCGTCCAGTTGATTTGATCGTTTGAAACCTCGATCTTCATATTGGTACCGACGCGCTGGCCGATGCCGTTATCCGCGGGGGCGATGCCGGGCAGGTAGAAAATTTCACTGTACGCGTCGTCGGTCTCAAAGATGGCGGATTCGCCGTTTTGGGGTGTCCATGTGGTATTGGCGGTCTCGTGATCACCGAGATTCGTGAACGCGACGATGCCGTAAAGGAGGGTAACGACGGCGATGCAGAGAAGATCGACACGCGTCAGGCGGACGTTATGATTCTTGTCGGTGATGAGGGAGAATTCGGGCGCTGCGGCGGGCTTTGTGTGCTGTTCGGCCGAGGCGGCTTTCTGCGTTTTAAACGCAGGGAGCGGGCGCAGGGCTTTTTCGGAAATAAAGCAGCGGTACGTGATATAGAGCATATAAATGTACAGGAGCACGTGCAGCGCGGAGAGGAACAGGATTTGAATGGACGTGGGGGAAATGTAGGCGTTATTGAGGTACAACACATAGGCAACGTTCAAAAAATGCACCGTGGATGTGCCCGCGAACAGGAGCAGGAAGCGCTTTTCCTTTGTGAAAACGTAGGTGAGCAGCAGGCACAGGAGCACGGGGAACAGATAACGCTCGTGCATTTTGACGCAGAAAATGTAGACCGTGAACATCAAAACGGTGGGGCAGGCGAAAACGGCGTCGTCGCGCTTCGATTTCAGCAGTAAGAGGCCTGCGAGGACGGTTGCGAGCGGCACGCCGAATTGCAGCCAAGTGCTGTGCTCCGGCAGGGCAGCCCAGTTGAGCCCGAAGAGTGCCCAGACGTTATAGGCGTTGATGGTGTAGTAATTATAATAATCGATGGTGCCGGTGTAGATTTCGATGAGCTTCAGGTAATCGAAATTCTTTATAAACGGCGTGGAGAGCAGGAGAATCGTCGCAAGGGCGATGATGGGCCCGAGGACGAGGTTTTTCCAGTCCTTTTTGCGGATGACCCAGAAAATGAGCACCGGCGCGAAAATGAGCATCTGCGGCTTACTTAAGATGCCGAAGCCGTAGACGAACGCGGCGAGCGGCGTGTGGTTGTACCAGAGAAGCAGCAGTGTGCAGAGGAGCAGAAGCGCGCAGAAGCTATCGGCCTGACCCCAGACGGAGGAATTGACGATGACGGCGGGGCAGAAAAGATAGGAAAATGCGATAAGGAGTGCGCTTTTTTCACCGAGCTTTTTGCGGGCGAGCACCCAAAGTGCCGCGGCGCAGGCGATGTCCGACAAAATGGGCGCGAGCTTTATCATGAGCGTATAGCTCTGCGCGTATTGGTCGACACCGAACAGGCGGCGGAACGCCTCAACGATGTAGAGCACGTAGAGATAACCGGGGGGATAATCGAGGAAGAAGTCCCGGTAATACATGTTATTAAAGCCGTAATCGTGCGTATAGGCGGCCCACGCTTTAAAGCAGGAGATGTCGGCCTCGAACCCGTTGATGTTGTAGCCCAGAATAAAGCGCAGGATAAGCCCCAAAGCGAGCACGGCGCAGAAGACGGGCACGGGGGGCAGGCCGAAGACCGTAGCTTCCTTTATACGGGCGCGGCGGACGGGGGCACCCTCCGTTTCCGGCGCGGCACGAAAGCCGAGCCACAGCACTGCCGCAAGGAACAGGGCGGCGAGCAGAATTTGTATCGTCATGGTTTTTGTTCCTTTCTCAAAATTTATTTGGTTACGGACTTGACCCGCACCTTTTTTTCATGTAATCTTGTAGTAGAGGGGATGCGGAAAAATCCCCATCTGTGTACGCTCATTATAGCATAGGTTCTAAATCGCTTCAACTGAATTTTGGAGTGTTTCAACACACGCGTGGAAAACGTTTTCACGCAGGAAAGGAACGGTATTGAAAATGGAATTTCAGAAAATGCACGAAAATCCGGACGTGCTGCACGTGGGTACCTGCCAGAATCGCAGCTACTTCTTGCCGAAGGCACCGGAGGACGGGGAAGAATCCACAAGAGTGTGTCTTTTGAACGGCACATGGTCGTTTCGGTATTTTGACTCGTTTTTAGACGTGTTCCCGGAGGGCTCCGAGGGTGAGATTTGCTTTGACGAAGAGGATATGGACGAGATTGAGGTGCCGTCCTGCTGGCAAAATGCGGGCTATGACCGCCACCAGTACACGAACGTGCGCTATCCGTTCCCGTATGACCCGCCGTATGTGCCGGACGAGAACCCCTGCGGCCTTTATCTGCGCCGCTTCTGCATGAACGCGGAAGACCTGACGCAGAAAATTTATTTGAACTTTGAGGGCGTGGACTCCTGCTTCTATCTGTGGATCAACGAGCAGTTTGCAGGGTACAGCCAGGTTTCGCATTCGACAAGCGAGTTTGACATCACCGATTTACTGAACGAGGGTGAAAACTCCGTGGCGGTACTGGTTGTAAAGTGGTGTGACGGCTCGTACCTGGAAGATCAGGACAAGCTGCGCATGAGCGGTATTTTCCGTGACGTGTACCTCATCCGCAGACCTTTGGCGCACATCCGCGATTACTTTGTAAAGACGACGGTGAGCGATGACCTTTCCCATGCGGATATCCGCGTGGAGATGGACTTTATCGGACTGCCGGACGTGACGGCGGAGCTGTATGACGCCGAGGGTGCTCTGCTCGAAAGCACGGCGGGCGCGGAGCCGAACTTTGCGCTCGAAAACCCGCACCTTTGGAATGCCGAGGACCCGTACCAGTACACGATCGTGTTCCGTACGGCGGATGAAGTGATCGAGCAGAAGGTGGGCATCTCCAAAATTGAGATCCGCGACAGCGTTCTGTATTTCAACAATGTGAAAATCAAATTGCGCGGCGTGAACCGCCACGACAGCGACCCGGTGACGGGCTATACCATCAGCCGCGAGCAGGCGAAGCGCGACCTGTTCCTGATGAAGCAGCATAATATCAACGCAGTGCGCACAAGCCATTACCCGAACGCGCCGTGGTTCTTACAGCTTTGCAGCGAATACGGCTTCTATGTTATTGCCGAGGCGGACATTGAGGGCCACGGTGCGGCGGCGCAGACCGGCGGCTACGGCATGGACGAATATGCGGACAACGCACTGAACCCGATTTTCGACAAGGCGATTATGGACAGAATTCAGCGCAGCGTCATCCGCGACAAGAATAACGCGTGCGTGCTGATGTGGTCTTACGGCAATGAGACCGGATGGGGCCCGAGCTTTGAGAAGGCCGGCGCATGGGTGCGCGAATATGACCCGTCCCGCTTGACGCACTACGAGAACACGTATTACGATGCGCGCGGCCACAAGAACGACCTGTCTTCCCTGACGACGGAGAGCCGCATGTACTCGGCGCCGGAGTGGATTGATGAATATATGGTCGACCCGAAGTACACGAAGCCCTTGGTGCTTTGCGAGTACATCCACGCGATGGGTAACGGCCCCGGAGATGCGGAGCAGTACCAGCAGCTTATCATGAAGTATGACCGCTTTATGGGCGGCTTTGTTTGGGAATGGTGCGACCACGCCGTTTACGGCGGCACGACGCCCGACAACCGCGATATTTTCCGCTACGGCGGTGACTTTGGCGAATATCCGCACGACGGCAACTTCTGCATGGACGGCCTTGTGTACCCCGACCGCACACCGCATACGGGTTTACTCGAATATAAAAACGTCATTCGCCCGGTACGCGCGGCGCTTGTGAATCGCGAAACGGGGGAAATTCAGCTGACGAATTACCGCGATTTTACGAACACGGAAGAATTTTTGACGCTTTCCTGGGAAATTCAGCAGGACGGCGATACGGTGGCCTGCGGCGTGATGGACGACATCAAGATTGCCCCGCACGAAAGCGGTGTCATTACGCTGCCGGATGCAATTCCGACGGAGGGCGACGTGGCGGTGCTTCTGCAGTACAGCGCGAAGAAGAACGACAGCGTGTTCTTTGAGAAGGGACACCCGCTCGGCTTTGACCAGCTGATCGTTTCCCGCGGGACACGCAAGGAAGAAGCGCTTAGAAAGGGCTTTGTTGTTGCGGAGGAGGACAGCCGCGCCGTGACGGTGACGGGCGACAGCTTCCGTTATGTGTTCTCGAAGACCGAGGGCGTGTTTACATCTATGGTGAAGAACAATGTGAACATCATGACCCGCCCGATGACGTGGAACGTGTGGCGTGCACCGACGGACAACGACCAGTTTGTGCGCAAGGAATGGGAGCAGGCCGGCTACAACGAACCCGCGATAAAAATCTATGCCTGCAACGCGAAAGAGGAAGACGGCGTTGTTGTGATCGATTGCAAGCTGAGCCTTGCGGCGGTGTACCGCAGACCGTTCCTGCACCTTGACTGCCGTTTTACGGTGGACGCCGAGGGCAAGGTAAGAGCGGAGATCAACGGTAAGCGCGATATGGAGCGTCCGTTCCTGCCGAGATTCGGCCTTAGAATGTTCCTGCCGAAGTCGTTTGACACGGCGGAATATTACGGCTACGGCCCGTATGAATCGTACTGCGACAAGCACCATGCGTCTTCGCTGGGTCACTTTGCACAGACGGCGGACGACCTTTTTGAGGACTACGTGAAGCCGCAGGAGAACGGCAGCCACTTCGGCTGTGCGCGGGTGACGATCACGGACGGCGCGGGCGCTGTGACCGTGACGAGCCCGGAGGACTTCTCGTTCAACCTTTCGCACTACACGCAGGAGGAAATGACGGAGAAGATGCACAACTACGAGCTTACGGAAAGCCCCGACAATGTGTTCTGCTTCGACTGCAAGATGAGCGGCGTAGGCTCCAACAGCTGCGGTCCGCGCCTTGCGAAGGCGATGCAGTTTGACGACGAGACGTTCACGTTTAAGTTTGACCTGACCGTGGAATAAGACGGGCAAAATTTGATAAATCAGAGCCGCCGTGTGGGAGTTTTTCCGTACGGCGGTTTTTCTGTGCAGTTGTGTGCAAACAGCCCAGTGGACTGTTTGCACGTGGGAGACCCAATTAGGGGGTCTCCCGAAAGGCGGCAATGCCGCCTTTTTATGCTGGACAGAGGGAAAAAGTACGAATGAGAGGCAAAGACTAAAAATACAAAAACGCAGGGATTATGCGGATAAATCTGTGTAAAATTATTGACAAAAAGACTTGAATACAGTATACTTTAGTTAAATAAAGGAGTTGAGTCCGATGGTTTTAATATAAGCGATTCCGGTACAATGAGGAAGGGAGAATTTGCTATGAAAAGAACCGCTGTAATTTTACTTGTTTTACTGATGGGATTGCTGACCGCGTGTGCTGTGCCGCCGAAAACGGAGGCGAACGTGACCGACCCGGATGCCATGAATGCTACTGCAGTGCGTCAGACAGAAGCGGACACCAAGACTGATTGGGCGCAGGGCTTGACGGAACAGCAGGAAGTCGAGACAGAGATCGAAAAAGCTGTGAGCGCAGATACGCTTGACCGTTTGCAGCAGGATGCTGCGAAGCTGCTTGAAGAGTACGAAACGGCGAAGCTGGACGGCACGGAAGAGGAAGCCGCAAAGCTGAGCGAAGCGTATGAACGTGTGCTTGCGGAAATCAATGCGATGCTCGGCTGAAAGTGAAGAAACGGAATGTTTGCCGCTGCATGGCTTTTTGGGCTGTGCGGCGGCGTTTTTCCTCAAAATTTTCGTATTTTCCGGTGCTTTTGCAAAGTATCTTGAAAATAAGTCCGTACAAATTTTGCGAAAGGTCTTGCAAAAAGTTGTACGGCTTTTTATAATAAGGTTGTATTGAACCTGTGCAAACAGGTATCCTTTTTGAAAGGAACGATGACATGGCAGACACAGAAAAGAAAACTGCGAAATATCGCTTTCTGGTGGATACCATCAAGGAGAAGATCAAAAACGGCGAATATGAGCCCGGCGAACGCATGGAATCTGAAAACACGCTTTCCGAGCAGTTCGGGTACAGCCGCCAAACCGTGCGGCAGGCGCTTTCCGTCCTCGAGCAGGAGGGGCTTATTGAGCGCAGACGCGGCAGCGGCACGTATATCAGCTCCGAGAGCCGACGCACGCCGCGCGGCAACAGCATCGCCATTGTGACGACGTATATTTCCGACTATATTTTTCCGACGATCATCCGCGGCATTGAGGAGACGCTGACGAACGCGGGCTATGATTTGACCCTGAATGTGACGAACAACCACGTGGAGGAGGAAGCGCGCATTTTGCAGTCGCTCATCTCCCGCCGCGTGGACGGAGTGATTGTGGAGGGCACGAAGACGGCGTTCCCGAACCCGAACGTGGAGCTTTACCGCAGGCTTGAAAAAATGGGCGTGCCGGTGGTGTTTTTCAACAGCTATTACCGCGATTTACCCGATTCCGTTTACGTAGTAACGGACGACCGCAAGGCCGGCTTGCAGGCGGTCGACCTCTTGATTGAAAAGGGGTGCAGACGTATCGGCGGCGTGTTTAAATCTGACGACATGCAGGGCCACGGGCGATACGCGGGCTTTTCCGCGGGGCTTATCCACAACGGATGCGTCCTCGGCGACGACAATGTGGTTTGGTACACGACGGCCGAGCGCAGCAGGCTTTTTCGCCCCGACAACAGCGACTACATGTTTGAGCGCCTGCGCGGGTGTGACGGCATTGTGTGCTACAACGACCAGATTGCGTATGGGGTGATTGACCTCTTACAGAAGCACAATGTGCGCGTGCCCGAGGATGTGCTCGTCATCGGGTTTGACGACTCGAGCATTTCGGAATACTCGCCGGTGAAGATTACCTCTTTTGTGCACCCGAAGGTGGAGATGGGCAGAGCCGCGGCGAATAAGCTCATCCATATGCTGCGCAGCAGCGACCCGGAGCAGCCGCTTGTGCTCGATATGCCGCTGCACGAGAAAGAATCGACAAGACGATAAATTTGAATATAAAACAGTTTGAAAGGAACGAATGAATATGAAGATTGAGAAATTATCCCCGGCATTTAAGGACTATCTGTGGGGCGGCACAAAGCTGCGCGACATTTACGGCAAAAAGTGCGACTATGAAAAGGTTGCGGAGAGCTGGGAGCTTTCTACGCACCCGGCGGGCCAGAGCGTGATAGACGGCGGTGAATACGACGGGCTGAAATTCGGCGAGTATCTGGAAAAAGTCGGTGCGAAGGCGCTCGGTGTGAACGGTGCGAAGTTTAAGGAGTTCCCGGTGCTTATCAAGTTCATCGATGCGAAGCAGCCGCTTTCCGTGCAGGTGCACCCGAGCGACGAATATGCGCTGCGCGTGGAGGGCGAATACGGCAAGACCGAAATGTGGTACGTTGTGGACTGCGAGCCGGGTGCTTCGCTGTACTTCGGCGTGAACCGTGCGCTGACGAAAGAGGAATTCAAAAAGCGCATTGAAGACAACACGCTGACAGATGTGCTCTACAAGGCCGACGTGAAGAAGGGCGACGTGTTCTTCATTCAGTCCGGTACGATCCACGCAATCGGCGCGGGAATTCTCATTTGCGAAATTCAGCAGAATTCCAACACGACATACCGCGTGTACGACTACGGCCGCCGCGGTGCGGACGGCAAGCTGCGTGAACTGCATATTGATAAGGCCATTGACGTTTCCAAGCTGACCCCGAGCGACACGTCCGACAAGCAGGGCAAGCCGGAGGAGATTCCCGGAGGCACAAAGTGCGCGCTGGCTTCCTGCCCGTACTTTACGACGGAGAAATATGTTGTGGACGGCGAAGTCGAAATGGATGTGACGGGCGATTCGTTTGCGTCGCTTGTTGTGACGGAGGGCAGCGGCAAGGTTGTCGGCAGCGAGAACGAAGTGGAGTTCAAGCCGGCGGACAGCTTGTTTGTACCGGCCGGCAGCGGCAAAATTAAGATTAATGGCCACTGCACGGTGGTGAAGACGACGGTTTAAAAGGGAAAACGCTATGAAGATGGAGTTTGTAGACGAAGCCGAACTGCAGAAAGCTGTGGACGAGCCGGAGGATGGGGTGCGCGGGCGCATTGTGCTGGTCGGCGAGCCGATGGGGCTTTTCATCGCGGAGGAGCTCGGCGAGCTGGAGGATGTGACACACTTTTCGGCGGCTGTGGCCGGTGCGGAATATAACGTGGCGGTGGGACTTTCCCGCCTTGACCATGAAGCGCTGTACTGCACGCGCCTCGGCGACGACCCGGTGGGCAAACGCATTTTAAAGAGCATGAAAGGCAACCACGTTTCCGACGCGCTTGTGACCGTGACGGACACGGCTTCGACCGGTTTTATGATGAAAGGCAGGACCGAGGCGGGCGACCCGAAGATTGCGTATTTCCGGCGAAACAGCGCGGCTTCGCAGATCTCGACGCATGACATCGATAAGCTCGACTTATATGGATGTGATTTTCTGCACGTGACGGGTATTTTTCCGGCGGTGTCGAAGTCGGCATTGGACGCGGTGAAACGATTGATGAGCCGCGCGAAGGCGCTGGATATGTTTATTTCGTTTGACCCGAACCTGCGCCCGCAGCTTTGGAAGGACGAAAAAGAGATGGTGCGCACGCTGAACAGCCTCGCACAGGAAGCAGACCTCGTTTTGCCGGGCCTTAGTGAGGGCAAAATTCTCACAAAGCGTGACACGCCGGAGGGTATTGCGGAGTTTTACCACGAGCGCGGCGTAGACAGCGTGATTGTGAAGCTGGGCGACAAGGGCGCGTACTGGTCCACGGGCGGCGAGCACGGCACGGTGCCGGCATTCCCGGTGAAAAGAATTGTGGACACGGTTGGCGCGGGCGACGGCTTTGCGGCGGGCGTCCTCTCCGCTGTGGCGGAGGGCATGTCCTTGCAGGAGGCTGCGGCGCGCGGCACGGTAATCGGCTCGATACAGATTACACACCGGGGCGACAATGAGGGCCTGCCGACGCGTGCGGAGCTTGAGACCATCACAAAAGCGGGCATTGTGTAAATTCTAATAATAGCGGTGCCGCGCAGGAAATGAGGGTTTGTTCTGCGCGGCATTGTGCTATTTGGGGAGTGAGAAAAATGGGCAGAAAAGAAACGGTGGAGCTGACAAACATGTGCATGGTGGAGGACGGCAAGGGCAACGTACTCGTGCAGAACCGTCTTGACCCGAACTGGTCGGGTATCGTTTACCCGGGCGGGCACGTGGAAGCGGGGGAATCCATCACGGCATCGGTCATTCGCGAAATCCGTGAAGAAACCGGGCTGACGATCGAAAACCCGACGCTGTGCGGTGTGAAGCAGTTCTGGCTTGATAACGGCGTGCGGTACATTGTGTTTTTGTTCCGCGCGGATAAATTTACGGGCGAGCTGCACGGCTCCGAAGAAGGCGATGCGTTCTGGCTGCCGCGGGAAGAGCTTTTCGAGCACCAGACGGTGGAAAGCTTTGAGGGCTTAGTGCACGTTTTTGAGACGCCGGAATGCAGTGAAGTTTATTATAAAGACGGCGAAACGCATTTTGTATGATTTGAAATTTGAATTCGGGAGGAAAATTTTATGACACCGCATAACGAGGCAAAAAAGGGCGATATTGCAAAGGTGGTTTTGATGCCGGGTGACCCGCTCAGGGCAAAATTTATTGCGGAAATGTTTTTGGAAAATGCCGTGTGCTTTAATACGGTGCGCGGAATGCTGGGCTATACGGGCTTGTATAACGGCAAGCGTGTTTCCGTAATGGGCAGCGGTATGGGTATGCCTTCTATGGGCATATACAGCTACGAGCTGTATCATTGCTACGATGTGGAAGCGATCATTCGTATCGGTACGGCGGGCGGCATTGCGGACGGCGTGGAGCTGCGCGATTTAGTATTGGCGATGGGCGCGTGCACGGACTCGAACTTTGCGCACCAGTACCGTTTGCCGGGCACATTTGCGCCGACGGCGAGCTTTGAACTGCTTGAAAAAGCGGTGCAGACGGCGCGAGAGAAGAACTTACGTTATCACGTCGGCAACGTGGTGACGAGCGATATTTTCTACGGCGACTGTGAAAATGAGACCGCCGAATGGAAAAAAATGGGCGTTCTGGCCGTGGAAATGGAGACGGCGGCGCTGTATATGACGGCGGCGCGCGCGGGCAAGCAGGCGCTTTCCATCACGACGGTATCCGACTTGCCGCTGAAGGGGGAATCGACCTCGAGCGAAGAGAGACAGAAGACGTTCACGCAGATGATGGAGGTAGCGCTGGCGGTTGCCTCTGAGGCGGTGGACGGACATGACAAATGAGGTCATAAAAAAGCTTTCGGAAGCGGCGCTTGATGTGCGGAAAAAAGCGTACTGCCCGTACTCCGGCTTTGCGGTGGGCGCGGCGCTGCTTGCGAAAAGCGGTGAAATATACACGGGCGTGAACATTGAAAACGCTGCGTTTACGCCGACGAACTGTGCGGAGCGCACGGCGTTTTTTACGGCGATTGCAAAGGGCGAGCGAGATTTCGTCGCTGTCGCAATCGCGGGCGGCAAGGCGGGCGAGGAACCCGAAGACTTCTGCGCGCCGTGCGGCGTGTGCAGGCAGGTGATGCGGGAGTTTTGCGGGGACGCGTTTGTGATCATTCTTGCAAAGCCCGGTGAAGAAAAGGTTTACACATTAAAGGATTTGCTGCCGCAGAGCTTTTCGCCGAGAGACGTTCTGGGCGAAAAAGCGAAGCGGTAAAAAAAGGCGGTGATTTTTGTGCTGCATATTTTGGACATTATCCGCAAAAAGCGGGACGGCGGGACGCTGACAAAGGACGAGATTGAATATTTTGTGCGCGGGTGCACAGACGGGAGTATCCCGGACTATCAGCTTTCGGCGCTTTTGATGGCGATTTATTTAAACGGCATGACGCACGAGGAGACGGCGGAGCTGACCTTGGCAATGGCGCATTCCGGCGACATGGCCGACCTTTCCGCGATACACGGCGTGACGGTGGATAAGCATTCCACAGGCGGCGTGGGTGACAAGACGAGCATGGTTATTGTGCCTGTTTGCGCGGCGTGCGGGGTGAAGATTGCCAAGATGAGCGGCCGCGGGCTTGGACACACGGGCGGCACGGCGGATAAGCTTGAGAGCATTCCCGGTATGCGGATCGATCTTTCTCCGGAGGAATTTACAGCGCAGATCAATAAGATCGGGTGCGCGATGATCGGACAGACAGGCGAGCTGTGTCCGGCGGACAAGAAGCTTTACGCGCTGCGCGACGTGACCGGGACGGTGGAGAGCGTGCCGCTCATCGCTTCGAGCATCATGAGCAAGAAGATCGCTTCCGGCGCAGAGCGGATCTTGCTGGACGTGAAGACGGGCAGCGGCGCATTTATGAAGACAACGGAGGATGCGATTACGCTCGCCGAGGAAATGGTGGAGATTGCGAAGCTTTCCGGCAGGCGTGCAGCGGCGCTCATCACCGATATGGATAGGCCGCTTGGGCACGCCGTGGGCAACACCTTGGAGGTGCTGGAAGTTTTGGAGACGCTGCACGGGCGCGGGCCGGAAGACCTTACGGAAGAGTGTTTGGAGCTTGCGGCAAACATGATCTGGCTCGGCGAGCAGGCGGAGAGCCTTGAACACGCGCGGAAGAAAGCGAAAACGGCGCTGGAGACGGGCAAAGCGTTCGAGAAATTCTGCGAAATGGCCGAGGCGCAGGGCGCGGATGTGCGGTACTTGAGAGAACCCGGGCGGTTTGCGCTTTCGCCGGTGAAAAAAGACGTGTGTGCGCCGCGCAGCGGGTATGTGGTGCATATCAACGCGGAGCAGGTGGGCATGGCAAGCGTGCGGCTCGGCGCCGGACGCGAGAAGGCCGACGATATGCTCGACTACGGCGCGGGCATCGTGCTGAAAAAGACGGTGGGCGACGCGGTACAAAAAGGCGAGGTGATCGCCGAGCTGTACGGTGCGAGCGCAGAAAAGTGCCGCGACGCGGAAAGCGTGCTGCACGGGGCGTTCCGCTACGGCGACGAGAAAACAGAAGAATGTTCACTTGTACTGGCAAGGGTAGAGTAAAATAAAAAACCGCACCTGAAAAGGTACGGTTTCTGTGCGTTCGGTTTTAACGTTTGCGATTAAAATCAGCCGCGCTCGGGGCCGGTGACGGGCTCGTCGTAATCAACGCCGAAGGTCTCGACGGTGACTTTCGTCATGACCTGATCTTCGCGCGGGCGGTCAGACCAATCGCGCGGGGAGGAAACGATGGCCTGTGCGACATCGATGCCCTCGGTGACCTTGCCGAATGCGGCATACTGGCCGTCGAGATGCGGAGCGTCATCGACCATGATGAAGAATTGGCTGCCTGCGCTGTTCGGGCGCTGGCTTCTTGCCATGGAGAGTACGCCGGTGGTGTGCTTCAGATCGTTCTTGAAGCCGTTCATAGCGAACTCACCCTTGATGCCGTAGCCGGGGCCGCCCATGCCGGTGCCTTCCGGGTCGCCGCCCTGGATCATGAAGCCGGGGATGACGCGGTGGAAGATGGTGCCGTCATAAAAGCCCTTCTGAATGAGGAAAATAAAGTTGTTGACCGTGTTCGGCGCAATCTCGGGGTAAAGCTCCGCCTTGATGGTGCCGCGGGTGGTCTCGAAAGTAACAATAGGATTCTGCATACCGAATAACTCCTTTCATAGAGGTCTTTCGGGAAGAAAGACCGTTCGTAAAATTCAGTATACCATATTTAATTTGAAATTGGAAGTGATTTTGCTTTGAAGTTGATTTCTTGGAACGTAAACGGGTTACGCGCCTGCATGACAAAGGGCTTTAATGACTTTTTAGCGGCGGAAGACCCCGATGTTATCTGCTTGCAGGAAACGAAAATGCAGCGCGAGCAGGCGGATTTTGATTTTGCGGGGTACACGGAATTTTGGAACTCCGCCGAGAAAAAAGGGTATGCCGGCACGGCGATCTTTACAAAAACAGAGCCGCTTAATGTGACGTATGGCATCGGCGACGAACAGTTTGACTGCGAGGGGCGCGTGATCTGCGCGGAATTCCCGGAGTTTTACCTTGTGACCGTGTACACACCGAACGCTCAAAAAGAGCTTGTGCGCATTGATTTTCGTATGGCGTTTGAGGATAAGTTCCGCGCGTATCTCGAAAGGCTGCACGAAACGAAGCCGGTTATTGTGTGCGGCGACATGAATGTGGCACACAGGCGCATCGACATCAAAAACGCAAAGCCGAACATCGGCAGCGCGGGATTTTCGTACGAAGAAAGAGGGAAGTTTTCCGAACTGCTCGCGGCGGGTTTTGTGGATTCGTTCCGCGAATTGTACCCCGATGCAAAAGACGCGTATTCCTGGTGGTCGTATATGGGCAAGGCAAGAGAAAAGAACGTCGGCTGGCGCATTGACTATTTCCTCATCACGGAGGAGCTGAAAAAGAATTTGGCGGACAGCAAGATCCTCTCCGACGTGATGGGCAGCGACCATTGCCCGGTGGAGCTCATCTTGAATTTTAGCGAGGAAAACGCATGATTTTTAAGGAGAAAAAGACACCGACGCTTTTGATGATGCCTTTGGCGAACGGCTGGCGCGCGGTGCACAAGAAATATAAAAACGAATACGGCACGGTGATCTGCACCGAAAAGGGTGATACGGTGGAAGTCGTGGCGGACTTCGGTGAATTTTCCACCGAGCGTACGGAAGCGGTGGAAAGCGCTGCGGCGATGATTTTTGAAAACAACGGCGTGAAAGAGATTACGGTGGACGGAGAGAAGCTTACCCGCGAAGCGTGGCAGGAAAAAGAAGATGCGCGCCTAAATGCGCTGCACAGGACGCGGGAGGATTACAGAAATGTGCTCGGAAAGCCCGTGCACTGCGTGACGGACAGGCCGCTTGGCTCTGCGCACCCGCGCTATCCGGAGATGATCTATCCCGTGAACTACGGCTATGTGCCGGGCGTGATGGCGGGGGATAACGCCGAGCAGGACGTGTACATTTTAGGCCCAACGGAGCCGCTTAAAACCTTTGACGGCGTGGTAATCGCGGTGGTGCATCGCTTTAACGACGTGGAAGACAAGTGGGTGGCGGCGGAAAAGACCGGCGTTTACACGGCGGAGGAAATCCTGAAAATTCTCGATTTTCAGGAAAAATACTACGAAAGCGAGCTGATCCTCTAAATGACCGAGGAACTCATGCGCAGGCTACGGGTCATCACGCCGGAGGAACAGCGCATTTTGGACGGCGGCGCGGTGGACAAGGCGGCGTACACGGCGCGGGCGGTGTTTACGGTGGACAGCGAGAAGCTTTTGGAGCGCGGGCGGCTCATCTCCGTGCGCGCACACACGCGGTTTGCACCGTTCCCCAGACACGCGCACAGCTATATTGAAATCATGTACATGTGCTCCGGCAAGACGGTGCACCGCATCAACGGCGGCGAGCCCATCACCGTACATGCGGGCGAGCTGCTGTTTTTGGGGCGCGGCGCTTCGCATGAGATAGAACGTGCGGAATATGAGGACATTGCGGTGAATTTCATTGTGCTGCCGCAGTTCTTTGATACGGCGTTGGAGCGCATCGGCGCGGATAACGCACTTGGGCGGTTCATCGCGAACAGCATCAGCCGCGCGGGGGGCTCGGATTTTTTACTGTTTAGAGTTGCGGATGTGCTGCCAGTGCAGAATCTCGTTGAAAACCTCGTTTGGACGCTTGTGAACGACACGAAAAACCGCAGACGCATTACGCAGAACACGATGGCGCTGCTGTTTTTGGAGCTTTTGAACTGCACGGATAAGCTGGCGGCGAGCGAAAACGAGGGCGATCACAGCGCACTTGTGATGACGGCGCTGCGGGAGATTGAAGAAAATTACCGCACGGCGAGCTTGACGGACATTGCGGAAAAGTACGGTGCGACGATTTCGTACCTCAGCGCGGCGGTACACAGCACGACGGGGTTCACGTTTAAATCGCTTTTGCGGCGCAAGCGAATGGAGAAAGCGGCGGCACTGCTTTCCGGCACGAAGCTTTCCGTGAGCGATATTATCATGGCGGTGGGGTATGAGAATACGAGCTATTTTTACAGGGCGTTTTCGGAAATGTACGGCGTGACACCAAGGGAGTATCGGTTGAGGCAGAGAGGTTAGTACGCATAAAATAACGCCGCACGCTCGATGAGGAAAACGAGGGTGCGGCGCTGCTTTATTTCTAAGAACTTACGCCTTTGAAAAGGCGGGCGAAACTTTTAACTACGCTTTTCGGAAGCTCGGTTTACTTCACGAATCTCAAAACATTCCACGAGGTTTTCGTGAGGTTCGCTTTATAGAAATTGCCGTCTTTTTCGGTTCTGTCTGTATGGAGCTTCGGGGTGACGGCGCTGTGCTCGGCGGTGTTGACGGCCTTCATATCCGGGTTTTCAAGGACGATGTGCTCTGCGAGGCGGTAATCGCCGAAGGAGCGCAGGTCGAGATCGAGGACGATGTCATCCGTCAGGCTGCGGTTGACGGCGAAGACGGTAACTTCGTCCTTTTCGTCGTTCCACACGGCGATGGACTCGACGTCGGTGACATCGGTGAAATCGATGGTATCGTGCTTTGTGGAGGTGAGCACCGGCTGGAGCGCAATGCCGCGGCCGTATTTGGAGGCGTGGAGCAGCGGATAATAAATCGTCTGGCACCATGCGGGGCCGTTTTCTTCGGTCATAATGGGTGCGATGACGTTGACGAGCTGTGCCATGCACGCCATTTTTACGCGGTCGGAGTGCTTCATCAGCGTGATGAGCATGAGGCCGACGAGCAGGGCGTCTTCAAAATCGTAGTGGTCTTCGAGCAGGTGCGGCGCGATCTGCCACGGGCGGTTCTTCATGGTGTCGGCATCGGCGGCATCGGCGTGGAACCAGACGTTCCATTCGTCGAAGCTGAGGTTGATGTTTTTCTTTGCGCGCTTCTTCGCTTTGACGAAATCGCACGTGGCGATGACGGTTCGGATGAAGTGATCCATGTCGTCGCTCTGGGCGAGGAAGTTTGCGGTATCGTTGAAGCGGTTGCCGTAGTACTGGTGCAGGGAGATGTAATCGACGCTGTCATACGCCCAAGAGAGCGCGGTGTTTTCCCACTCCGGGAATGTGGGCATGCCCGTGCTGGAGCTGCCGCAGAGCACGAGCTCGATGGACGGGTCAATCTGCTTCATGGCTTTGGCGGTCTCATCGGCAAGGTGGCCGTATTCGTCGGCGGTCTTGTGGCCGGTTTGCCACGGGCCGTCCATTTCGTTGCCGAGGCACCAGACCTTGATGTTGTGCGGGTCTTTGACGCCGTGCTTGACGCGCAGGTCGCTGTATTTGGTGCCGGACGGGTGGTTGCAGTATTCGAGCAGGTTGCACGCTGCTTCAATGCCGCGTGTGCCGAGGTTGACGGCCTGCATGATCTGCGTGTCGGCTTTTTTCGCCCACTTTGCGAACTCGTTGATGCCGATATAGTTCGGCTCTGTGCTGCGCCATGCAAGCTCAAGACGCTTCGGGCGGTCTTCTACGGGACCCACGCTGTCTTCCCAATAGAAATTGGAGACGAAGTTGCCGCCGGGGTAACGGACAATCGGCACTTGCAGCTCGCGCACGAGGTCGAGTACGTCGCGGCGGAAGCCGTCTTCATCGGCAGTGGGGTGGCCCGGCTGCCAGATGCCGCCGTATACTGCACGGCCGAGGTGCTCGATGAACGAGCCGTAGATGCGCTTATCGATTTTAGAAATTTGGAAATCTTTTTCAATGGTGAGTTTTGCCTGTTTTGCCATAGACCTGATCTCTCCTCAGAAGTTGTATGTACAATTTATGTGTTCATTTTAGCTTGAAAGCCTTGGATTGTCAACCTATTTCGGCGGAATTCTTTTGCTGTGTGCCGAAAAATGAAGCGCGGATTTGTGCAGTTTGGCGGGAGAAAATTTTGTGCGGCAGAAGAAAAGTTAAAATAAAGATAGTTTTAAGTGAAAACAACGTCCTTATTTTTGAACACGATTTCTGCTATACTATTGCTGTAAACGAAAAAACGGAGGGCTTATATGAAAACGTATTTGGCGGTGGACATTGGGGCTTCAAGCGGGCGGCACATTTTGGGGTGGCTCGAGGACGGAAAACTGAAGCTGAAAGAAATCTACCGTTTTAAAAACAGGGCGGAAGACCAAAACGGCCATTTGTGCTGGGACATTGACCGCCTTGAAAGCGAAGTGATAGACGGCATTGCGGCGTGTGAGACTGCGCCCGAGAGCGTGGCGGTGGACACGTGGGCAGTGGATTATGTTTTGCTCGGTAAAAACGGAGAACGCATCTGCCCGGCGGTGGCGTACCGCGACAGCCGCACGGAGACGGTGCCGGACGAGCTGGAAAAAACGGTGCCGTTTGCGTGGCTGTACGGAAGAACGGGCATTCAGATGCAGAAGTTCAACACGGTGTATCAGCTGGCGGCGCAGAAAAAAGAAATGCCGGATGTATTTGAAAAGGCCGAAAAGCTTTTGATGATCCCGGATTATCTGGCATACAGGCTTTCGGGCGTGGCCGTGAACGAATACACAAATGCGAGCACGACGGCGATGGTCTCGGCAGAACATAAGACATGGGACAAGGAGATCATAGCGCGGGTGGGTTTGCCGGAGAAAATCTTCGGCGCGCTGCACAAGCCGGGTGAAGCGCTCGGCGGGCTGACGGAGCGCGTGAAGGAGAAGGTCGGCTTTGATTTGACGGTGCGGCTTGCGGCTTCGCACGACACGGCTTCCGCGTTTTTGGCGGTGCCGGCGAAGGATGAGAATGCGGTGTTCCTTTCGAGCGGCACGTGGAGCCTCATTGGCGTGGAGCTGAAAGCGCCGGTGACGAACGACGAGAGCCGTGCGCAGAATTTTACGAACGAGGGCGGGTATGAGTACCGCTATCGGTATTTGAAAAACATCATGGGCCTTTGGATGCTGCAGAATATGCGGCAGGAGCTTGGAGACGAGAACAGCTTTGACAAGTTGACGGAGCTTGCGCAGAGCGCGGCGGACTATAAGGGCCGTGTGGACGTGAACGCAGAGTGCTTTTTGGCGCCGAAAAACATGTGTGCGGCGGTGAAAAACGAGCTTATGAAGCAGGGCTTCAAAGAACCGACAGTGCCGGAGATGCTCTCCTGTGTATACCACAGTCTGGCGGAAAGCTACGCCGAGACGATAAAGGCCCTTGAAAAGCTGACGGGCAAAGTATATACGAGTTTAAATATCGTCGGCGGCGGCAGTCGGGACGAATATTTGAATAAACTCACGGCGAAAGCTTGCAAATTACCTGTATATGCGGGCCCGACAGAGGGCACGGCCATCGGTAATCTCATCGTGCAGATGATCGCGGACGGCGAGCTTGCGAGCGTACAGCAGGCGCGCGACGTGATACGGGACAGCTTTGAAATTAAAATTTACGAACCCTGAAAAGTGTATTATAATAGAGTAAAAACAAAACGGAAAGGACGATAAAATGCTGAAAGGTAAAACGGTTTTACTGGGCGTGACGGGCAGCATTGCGGCGTACAAAATTGCGGGGCTTGCGAGTATGCTGAAAAAGCAGCACGCGGATATTACGGTGCTGATGACGCAGAACGCCACGAATTTTATCAACCCCATTACATTTGAGACTTTGACGGGCAACAAGTGCCTCATCGATACGTTCGACCGCAATTTCCAGTACAGCGTGGAGCACGTTGCGCTGGCAAAGCGCGCGGACATTGTGCTCATCGCCCCCGCGAGCGCGAATGTCATCGGCAAAATTGCGAACGGCATTGCGGACGACATGCTGACGACGACCGTGATGGCGTGCCGCTGCCCGATTTTGATTTCGCCTGCGATGAACACGAATATGTTCTTGAACCCCATTGTGCAGGATAATCTTGCAAAACTGAGACGCTTCGGGTACACGGTGATCGAGCCGGACAGCGGGTATTTGGCTTGCGGTGATATAGGCGCGGGCAAGATGCCTTCCGAAAAGACGCTGTTTGACTGGATCACGCAGACGATCGGTGCGGAGAAAGATCTTGCGGGGCAGAAAATCCTCGTGACGGCGGGCGCAACGGCGGAGAAGATCGACCCCGTGCGGTTTATCACGAACCATTCGACGGGTAAAATGGGCTGCGCGCTTGCACGCCGTGCGGCGATGCGCGGTGCGGACGTGACGCTCGTCTGCGCGAACATGACCGTGGAACCGCCCCCGTTTGTGACGGTGGTGAAAGCGGAATCTGCGGAAGACATGTTCAACGCGGTGATAAGCCGTGCGCCGAAGATGGACGTCATCATCAAAGCGGCTGCGGTGGCGGATTACCGCCCGAAAACGGTCGCCGAGGAGAAAATCAAAAAGCACGACGGCGGCATGAGCATTGAGCTTGAGCGCACGCAGGACATTCTGGCGTACCTCGGCGCGCACAAGCCCGCGGGGCAGTTCCTCTGCGGCTTTGCGATGGAGACCGAAAATCTCATTGAAAACGCGCGTGGAAAGCTCGAGCGCAAGAACCTCGATATGATCGCGGCGAACAGCCTGCGCACGAAGGGTGCGGGTTTTGCGGGCGATACGAACGTGGTGACGCTGCTGACAAAAGACGAAACAGAGGAGTTGCCGATGCTCTCAAAAGACGAGGCGGCAGACCGCATTTTAACAAAAATCAACACGCTTAGGAAAGGATGAACGATATGACACAGTATGAGGCGGCAAAAAAGCGCTATGCCGAGCGCGGTGTGGACGCCGACGCTGCCATCAACACGCTGAAAAGCGTGCCGGTCTCTCTGCACTGCTGGCAAGGCGACGACGTGCGCGGCTTTGACGGCGACCCGAATGCCCCGCTGACGGGCGGCATTCAGACGACGGGCAACTACCCCGGCCGTGCGCGCACGCCGGAGGAGCTGATGGCGGACATCGACGAGGTGCTGCGCCTTTGCCCCGGCACGAAGAAGCTGAATTTACACGCGAGCTACGCGATCTTCACCGAAGAAAACGGCGGCTGGGTGGACAGAGATAAGCTGGAGCCGAAGCACTTTGCGCCGTGGGTGAAGTTCTGTAAGGAGCGCGGACTTGGATGTGACTTTAACCCGACGTATTTTTCGCACCCGAAGTGCGACCCGCTGACGCTCTCGAGCCCGAACCCGGAGACGCGCAAATTCTGGGTGGAGCACGGCAAGGCGTGTATCCGCATTTCGCAGTATCTGGCGGAGGAGCTCAGTCAGCCGTGCATCATGAACATCTGGACGGGCGACGGGCTGAAAGATATTCCCGCCGACCGCATGACGCCGCGCATGCTGTATAAAGAGTCTCTCGATGAGATCCTCTCTGAGCCGTACGATTTTAACCTTGTAAAGCCGTGTGTGGAATCGAAGGTGTTCGGTATCGGGGTGGAGGCGTACACGGTGGGCAGTGCGGAATTTGCGCTGAGCTATGCGGCGATGAATAAAGATAAGTGCATCCCGCTGCTCGATAACGGCCACTACCACCCGACGGAGGTCGTATCCGATAAAATTCCGGCGATGCTGACGTTCTTCCCGGAGATTGCGCTGCACATCACGCGCGGCGTGCGCTGGGACAGCGACCACGTGGTGCTGTTTGACGACGAGACAAAGGAGATTGCGAAGGAGATCGTGCGCTGCGGCGGGCTTTCGGGTCGTGTTAAGATTGCGCTCGATTACTTTGACGCGTCCATCAACCGTATCGGCGCGTGGGTGACGGGCTTTCGCAATGTACAGAAGGCGCTGTTGTTCGCGCTGTTGCAGCCGACGGAGGAGCTGACGAAGCTGCAGAACGAGCAGGACTTCACGTCTTTGATGATCCGCGCGGAGGAGTTGAAAACGATGCCGTTCGGCGACGTTTGGGCGGAATACTGCAAAGAGCAGAATGTCCCCGCAGACGACATGGCGTGGCTTTCTGAAATTAAAAAATACGAAAACGAAGTGCTTTTAAAGCGCTGAGGAGGTATATAAAAATGATGACGGAAATTCCCGCAGTACGCGGTTTTATCCGCATGTGTACGGATGGCTGGGAGCAGGGCTGGCACGAGCGAAACGGCGGCAACCTGACCTACCGCATGAAGCCGGAGGAAGTGGAGCAGTGCCGCCCGTTCTTCACCGCGCCGCGCGAGTGGAACAACATGGGCGTGCAGGCAGATAACTTAAAGGGCGAATATTTCATCACGACGGGCAGCGGCAAGTTTTTGCGCAATGTGCAGGATGACCCGGAGCACAACATCGGTATTGTAGAGATCAACGATGCGGGCGACAGCTGGCGCATTGTGTGGGGCCTTGAGAACGGCGCGCGCCCGACGAGCGAATTCCCGAGCCACTTTATGAACCACAGTGTGCGCAAGGCGGCGACGAACGGCGCTTACCGTGTCATTTACCACGCGCACACGCCGAATCTCATCGCGATGACGTACATCATGCCGCTGACGGCGCGCGACTTTACGCGTGCTTTATGGCAGAGCGCCACGGAGTGCCCGGTGGTGTTCCCCGGCGGCGTGGGCGTGGTGCCGTGGATGGTGCCGGGCGGCGCGGACATTGCGATGGCGACGAGCGAGCTGATGAAAAAATATGACGCAGCCGTTTGGGCGCACCACGGCTTGTTCGTTTCCGGACCGGATTACGACATTACGTTTGGCCTCATGCACACGATCGAGAAGGCGGCGCAAATTTATATGCTTGCTATTACGGCGGGCGGCGGTAAAATTCGCCAAACCATTACAGACGACAATTTGAGAGCCATTGCGAAGGAATTCGGCGTGGAACTGAACGAAGAATTTTTGAACTGATATTTACAGTTTTGTTACAAACAATCTGTGCGGACAGGTGTATAATTAACTTAGTTAAAAATTTCCCGTATTGGGGATTAGGAGATGTTTTTTATGGTCAACAGAATCGTATTGAACACAATTTCTTATCACGGCAAGGGCGCGATTGAAAAGATTCCGGAGGAGCTTCAGGCGCGCGGCTACAAAAAAGCTTTTGTTTGCTCGGACCCGGACCTTTTGAAGTTCGGCGTTACGCAGAAGGTGACAGATCTTCTGGACAAGGCCGGCTTCCCGTATTCCGTTTACAGCGAGATCAAGCCGAACCCGACGATTGAGAACGTACAGCACGGCGTTGAGGCCTTCAAGGTTTCCGGCGCAGACTGCATCGTGACCATTGGCGGCGGCTCCTCCATGGATACCGCAAAGGCCATCGGCATCATCATTGAGAACCCGGAGTTCGCAGACGTTCGCTCTCTGGAGGGCGTTGCGCCGACGAAGAAGCACGCGGTGTTCACCATTGCTGTGCCGACCACTGCCGGTACCGCTGCGGAAGTGACAATCAATTACGTTATCACCGACGTGGAAAAGAAGAGAAAGTTCGTCTGCGTAGACACGAACGACATCCCGGAGATCGCGGTTGTTGACCCGGATATGATGTCCTCCATGCCGAAGGGTCTGACCGCTGCGACCGGTATGGACGCTTTGACCCACGCCATTGAGGGCTACATCACGAAGGGCGCCTGCACCATTTCCGATATGTTCCACCTTGAAGCCATTCGCCTGATTTCCGAGAACCTGCGCGGCGCGGTGCAGAACACCGAAGCCGGCAGAGAGGGCATGGCACTCGGTCAGTACATTGCAGGCATGGGCTTCTCGAATGTCGGCCTCGGCATCGTACACTCCATGGCGCACGGCCTCTCCGCTCTGTATGACACCCCGCACGGCGTGGCTTGCGCCATCATTCTGCCGACCGGCCTTGAGTACAACAAGTCCGTTGCAGGCGAGCGTTATCGCGCAGTAGGCAAGGCCATGGGCGTTGAGGGCATTGACGCGATGACCGCCGAAGAGGCCGCCGATGCAACGATTGCGGCTGTGAAGAAGCTGAGTGAAGATGTGGGTATTCCGACAAACCTGAAGGGCATCCTGAAGGAAGAGGACGTACAGTTCCTCGCAGAAAGCGCATTTGCAGATGCTTGCTGCCCGGGCAACCCGCGCGACACCTCCGTTGAGGAGATTGCCGAGCTGTACAGAAGCTTGATGTAATCGTTTTTTGCCTAAGGTAACCGAATAAACATAGAGACCCCCGCTTTCGGAGTTTTCCGGGAGCGGGGGTCTTGTGCGTTATGGGGTTATACGGATTTTTTTGCGGGAAGACGCGCAGAGAGCTTTTCGGTGATGCGGCAGAACAGGCGGCGGATATTTTCGATGCCGACGGCTGCAAGCACGCAGAAAAGCGGAACGTTGGTGTACAAATAACGGGCGCGTACTTCAAACAGGAGCTCAAAGACGGTGAGACCGATCCAAGTGAGCCACAGGATATTTAAGGTTTTTGCGTGCTTATGACTGAAGCTGCTGAACAGACCGGCGGCGCCAAGCAGCAAGATCATGAGCCAAATGAATTGTTCGAAGGTTGTGAAATACAAATAGCGGCTGCCGTCGGGGTAGTAGATGCTGCGGAGGAAGGGTGCGGCTTTTGTATTGGGCGGATCAAAAACGGTTTGAAGGAAATTTCCCTCTTTTCCCCATGCGAATGTGCCGTCATTATAGAGCGTGAGCATTTTTTGTGCGAGCTGTTTGAGCGTGCCGAAAAAGCCCATTTCCTGTAAACGCTGTTTGCCGACGGCGATATTTGCCTGCGTGCGCTCGGAAGCGGTGACAAAAGAACGGGAATAGCGAACGTCTTCGGCGGAATAGACACCTTTTTTTTCCGGGTTAAGACCCATCATCCAGAAATGTGCAATGCCGAAGCTTTGCTCGTTATCAAGCTGAATGTGATAGTGGGAACACAGAAAACCTGTACCGGCTTTAACGGCGAAAAAGGTGATGGCGACTGTCAAAAGTGAGAGCAGAAGCGGTTTTAACAGATGCTTTTCCGACAGTGCGTAAATACCTTCAATCAAAAAAACGGCGATAAGCAAAATAAAACACTGCGGCTTGATAAAATACCCGAGTGTGCCGATGATGGCGGAAAGCACATAGGAGAGCCATTTGTGTTTTGCCGGACGGATGAATACATAGAGTGTAAGGATAGGGAAAATCAGCCCTAAAGCGTCTGTGTAGCAGATGACGTTCCACGGGGAAAGCCCAAAGCTGAGTACCGCGAGAAAAAAGCCGAAAAAAGCGTATAGCTTTCGTGTGAGCCGCGCGGCGGTTTTATAAACGAGCAGACAGGAAAGCGTATTGAGTGCGCAGTTGACGGTGATGACGCACAAAGCCTGCTGTGTATCGGAGAAAATGCTGAAATATTTATTCAGCTTGAAGACGAACAGCTCGAAGAAAAAGTACAGCAGATTATTGGGATAGTTGGAAAAATAGCGGATATCGACCGACTGCTTGTGCATCAGATTGCGGGCGTTTTCTGTAAGGAGGCCCGCGTCCCAACCGGTTTCGAAATAAATGTTATAGGAAATATAGAGCTGTGCGGAAAATAAAAGCAGACACAGACCGTATATGAGCACATCGGACGATACGGTCGGCCGATGCCGCGAAAGCTTGACCTGTTGCAGGCGGTCAAGGGACAGAAACAGCACAAAAAGGGCGATGCCGAACAGAAGCAGAGCGATATTTGAGAGCAGAAATGTCTGCTTTTTGGCGTATGTACATTGCGTAAAAAACAGGAGCAATACAAAAACGCAGCCGAAAACGGAGCCGAGGAAAAATTTGGAAGCTCCGAAAGCGAATTTTTTCATAAAATGTACCTCTTAAACTCAACATGCCGTGAGCAGCGGGAAAAGAAATCCCGAACTGCCGAGACAATTCGGGATCCGGTTTGGTTAGCGTATCAGTGTTCGTCCAAGACTTTTTCTTCCGGTTCGGCTTTGAGGTGGGTTTCGATGAGGAAACGGGGGCGCTGCTTGACTTCGCTGTAAATTTTGCCGATGTAGCCGCCGACGACGCCGAGACAGAGCATTTGCAGGCCGCCGAGCAGCCAGATGGACGCGACGATGGCTGTCCAGCCCGCGACGGTGACGCCGCACAGGTGCGAGATGAGCGCGTACAGGAGGCCGAAGATGCTGAGGACGGAGATGAGAATGCCGAGGTTGGAGATGAGCTTTAAGGGCTTTACGCTGAACGACGTGATGCCGTCGAGCGCGAAGGAGATCATCTTTTTTAAGGGGTATTTGGATTCGCCCGCGAAACGCTCGGCACGGTCGTAATAGACATAGTCGCTTTTAAAGCCGATGAGCGGCACGATGCCGCGCAGGAACAGGTTGACTTCCTTATACCCGGAAAGGCCCTCGAGCGCGCGACGGCTCATCAGGCGGTAATCGGCATGGTTGAAGACGACGTCTACGCCGAGAATCTTCATGAATTTATAAAAGCCCTCTGCGGTGGTGCGCTTGAAGAACGTATCGGTCTCGCGCTTGTTGCGCACGCCGTAGACGACGTCGCAGCCCTCCATATATTTTTCGACGAAGCGGTCGATGACGTTAATGTCATCCTGCAGGTCGGCATCCATGCTGATGGCGCAGTCGCACAGCGGCATGGCGGTCATGAGGCCGGCGAGCAGGGCGTTTTGGTGGCCGCGGTTGTGCGCGAGCTTTACGCCGTCCACATAGGGAATCGCTTCGGCATATTCGGAGATAATCGCCCAAGTTTTATCCTTGCTGCCGTCATCGACATAGAGAATGCGGCTTTCGGGATCGACCTGCTCGGTGCGGATCATGGTGTGCATTTTTTCGGTCAGACGCTTGGTGGTCTCCGGCAGCACGGCTTCCTCGTTGTAGCAAGGAATGACGAGGTACAAGACCGGAATATTACGTTCAGTCGTCATTATCAAAACCTTCTTTCTTTTCCAAAGCGCGGTCGGTTTGACTGCGCGGTTTTATGTGAATAATCCCGCTGTTTTCAAAATGCGCGCCATGCTTTTTTGCATAGTGGGAGAGCGGGCGCAGCACCATATTGTGGCGGGCGAGCGGCACGGGGACTTCTTTGAAGATCGTGCGCATGAGTACCATATAAAGTGCGAACAGAAGCACGCACACGACGGTGATTGCTATGCCGAGGAACAGGCCGGGCGTGCGGTATTTGAACTCGATCTTGACATCGGTGCCGGCGTTGACGCGGATGGCCATGAAGCCGACGTTCACCTTTTCGATATCGACCTTTTCGCCGTTGACGTAGGCCGACCAGCCGTTTTCATACGGGATGCTGAAGAACACGGGCACGTCGCGGCTTGCTGTGATGGTGGCGTTAAAGCCGGTATTTGTATATTCAAAGGTATCGCAGGTGAGCTTTGCGCGGTTTTCGCAATCTGTTTTGTAGATTTCCTTGGTGTAGGAGAGTTTGCTTGTATCGAGCGGAGAAAGCATATCGCCCCATTTTGAAACCTGCTTATCGGTGAGGACGATGCCCTTGAGCATCAAAAGCTCGCGGTAGCTTTCGCTTGTGTTTTCGTAGTCCTTTTCGGTGACGTAGCTGTCGTAGGTGAAGCCCATGGGAATGTAATGTTCGTTTTCCCAAATGTCAAAGCCGTTTGTGTTGCCGTAGTACATCCAGCCCGGCATGGCGGGGTCGGCGTAGTCTTCGCCGGCGAAATACTCGGTATCGTGATCGTCGTCAAAAAGATACTTGACGCTTGTCAGTCCGCGCAGGCCGTAGTGAGTGGTATCCGGGCGGGAAGCGACATCGCGCTGCACGCCGATGGAATCGTAGAACTCCATGAGCGAGCCGGGGACGATGCTGTGGAACGCCTGAATGGACTGTACCTCCCAGAACATGGCGGAGTTATCGAGGCTTTCGTAGAAATCCGTACGGACGTTGTCGTCGCGCAGATCGTCTATGGCGACATCCGCGCCGCCGTTTAAGGCGTAGGGGATGATGTGGTCATAGGTGTAATCCGACTGTGTTTTGCCGAGCGCGATGAAGAAAACAGAATACAGCACGATGGTGATGCTGAGGCAGACGGACGCAGCGCGGTAGAACGGGCGGGAGCCGCGGTTATAAAATGCAAGAACAAAGCCGACGAGTGCAAGTGAGAGGAGCGCAATGGCGGCGTATGTCCAGAAGCGCGTGGGGTATTTTTCGAGGCCGAATGTGACATCGGTAATCTCGCCGTCCGTTTTGGTGAGTGTGGGCATGAGGCCGATGACGAGCGTCATGGCGAGCGTGATGAGCGTTGTCCACTTTAAAGAGCGGCGCCAATCAACACGCGGGTTTTCGAGCGCCATCATAGTGGCGGCGGCCATCATGAGCGTGAGCATATAGAACCAGCGTGCGTAATACGACGCGTTCATGAGCTGGAACAAAGCGTTGAGGCCGGGAATAAACGCCATGAAGAGCAGAACGCAGAGCATCTTTTTCAGCCAGTGGCGGCGCTTCAGCTGCATCCAGCCGATGACGCCGGCCATGCTGAACATGGGCAGCCATGCGCCGAGGGACGCCCATTTGGATTCGGAATCCGGGGTGAAGTTCGGGCGTGCGGGAAGATCCGGCGGGAAGAAGAGACACTGCAAAATGTGAATGTAGCGCTGGTTGCGGTCATAAAGCAGGGCGCTCCAGCCGCTGATGGGATTGGAAACGCGGTAGTTTTGAATGATGCACAGAATGCTTGGCACAAGCAGAATGCACGCGATGCCGAGGCCGAGCACGGCTTCGAGCGCGAGCAGGAGGAAATCTTTGACCGTGATGTGCCAGCTGCCGGAGAGCAGACGCACAAAGAAGTAGATGACCGTGAATGTCACCATGCCGACGAAGAAATAATAATTCACGATGCACGCGGCGGCGACCATGAGCGCAAAAATGCCGCGGCGCTTTGTGTACATGTATTCATCGAGCGCGGCTAAGAGCAAAGGGAACACGATGATGGCTTCGTGGAAATGATTGAAAAAGATGTTGTAGATGGAGTAGCCCGAGAACGCGTATAAGAGAGACGCTAAGAGCGCCGTGTTGGGGTTCTTTGCATAGCGGTGCAGATAAATGTAGCCAGAGAGGGAGGCGCAGCCGAACTTTAAGATGAACAGCGGGCCCATGAGGTATTGCAGCCACTCGCCCGGGAACGGAATGGTGAGCCAGAAGAACGGGCTGCCGAGCAGGTAGAACGAATAGGAACCGATGAAATTGACGCCGAGGTCTGTTAAATGATTCCAGCCGATGTTGCCGGAACGAATGGCATCGTGCGCGATGCGGTAGAACGGCACCTGCTGCACATTGAAATCGCCGTAGAACAGAAAGCGGCCGCCGTCTACGATCATGAACGGCACAAAGATGACAAAGGCCAGAGCGAGACCGAAAAGGAAGGAGAAGAGGAAATAATTGCCGCGAGGCTTTTGCTGGATGCGACCATCGCGCACATAAGATTTTGAGGTATCCAAGTGAATGTCCTCCTGTATGTGAATTTAGAATGAGGTTTCTTGTAAGCGTGGTTAAAAGTTTTGGATCGACCTTTTTTCAAATGAAGGTTAAACCGAACCTGCGGTTCGGTCGTGGGGTCTCGGGGTGAAGCCCAGAGTCGTCGTCCGCAGACGACGAAAACTTTTTGCCTCTCAAAAATCAGGACTGGGAGAAACCAATGCTTCGCATTGCTATCAAACAGTCCGGTGGACTGTTTTTGCGCGGGAGACCCAATTAGGGGGTCTCCCGAAAGGCGTGTAACGCCTTTTTAAAAGAGAGATTCCCCGCATCTATATTTAAGCCCAGTATAACACAAATAAAGGGTAGATTAAAGGCAAATTCTAATTTTTAAGGAATTTTTATTGAAATGTGCGGGGCAGTTCGGTATTATAATATAAGTAAAATTAAAAATACAGAAAAATCAGAAGGATATAAAAATGAAAATCGGAAATCTGACTTTGAACGGTGTGGCGGCGCTGGCTCCGATGGCGGGCGCGACCGATCGGCCGTTCCGCGAACTTTGCTGCTCGTTTGGCGCAGCGTACTGCGTGACGGAAATGGTCTCGACGAGAGCGCTGCAGTATAACTATAAAAAAACGCAGGAACTTATCACGCTCGGCGAAAAGGAACACCCCGTCGCGATCCAGATGTTCGGCGACGACCCGCTCATCTTTGCATCTGCCGCAAAGCGCGCCGCAGCGGCCGGGCCGGATGTTATTGATATCAATATGGGTTGCCCTGTGCCGAAAATTGCGGGCAATAACTGCGGCAGCGCCCTAATGAAAAAGCCGCCGCTGTGCGGGGACATTGTCCGTGCCGTGAAAAATGCGGTCGACCTGCCCGTGACGGTGAAAATCCGTAAGGGCTGGGACGAAAACAGCGTGAACGCGGTGGAGGTCGCAAAATATTGCGAAGATGCGGGCGTGGACGCCATTTGCGTGCACGGCAGAACGCGCACACAGATGTATGAGCCGCCGGCGGACTGGGATATTATCCGTCAGGTGAAGGAAGCCGTGAAGGTGCCCGTCATCGGCAACGGCGACGTAAAATGCGTGCAGGACGCCGTGCGCATGATGAACGAGACCGGGTGCGACATGGTGATGATCGGGCGCGGGGCGCTCGGCAATCCATGGATCTTCAGGGAGATCAACGGCTATTTCAGCAGCGGTCTGCGCATTATGCCGCCGCCGACGCTTGCGGAGCGCATTGTGGTCATTAAAAAGCATATGGATGCGCTGTGCGCCGCAAAGGGAGAGGGGCGCGGCATGCGCGAAGCGAGAAAGCATGTGGCGTGGTACATGCACGGTCTGCGCGGTGCGGCGGAATTCCGGCGCATGGCGGGCGAGCTGGAAACGCTCAGCGACCTCGATAAATTGCTCGAGAAAGTGTATATAGAAAACAAAGACGTGTCTTTTGACCCGTAACGGAAAGGAAGATCAGCGTGAAGCTTTTGGTACTGGACGGCAACAGCATTTTAAACCGCGCGTTTTACGGCATTAAGCTGCTGACAACGAAAAGCGGCGAGTTTACAAACGGTATTGTCGGATTTTTGAATATTCTGGAAAAAGTGAAGGACGAAACGGAGCCGGACGCGGTGGCCATCGCATTCGATATGAAAGCGCCGACATTCCGCCACAAGGCCTATGCGGGTTATAAGGCGCAGCGCAAGGGCATGCCGCCGGAGCTTGCGGCGCAGATGCCGGTCTTAAAGGAGCTGCTCGGCGACCTCGGCTATAAAATCGTGACGTGCGAGGGCTGGGAAGCAGACGATATTCTCGGCACGTTTGCGGAAACGTGCGAAAACACGGACAATACGTGCATGATTGCGACCGGCGACCGGGACAGCCTGCAGCTTGTCTCGCCGAAAACGACGGTGCGCCTTGCAACGACGAAATTCGGTCAGTCTGCCGTGACGCTGTGTGATGAGGCGTATATCAAAGAGACGTACGGCGTGGAACCGAAGCAGCTCATCGACATCAAGGCCATTCAGGGCGATACCTCGGATAATATTCCGGGCGTTGCGGGCATCGGCGAAAAGGGTGCGGGCGAGCTGATCCGCAAGTTCGGCTCTTTGCAGTATATTTACGACAATTTAGATGAGCTGGACATCAAGCCCGGCATGAGAACGAAGCTGATCAATTCCAAAGACAACGCGTTTTTGAGCTACGACCTCGGCACCATCCGCCGCAATGCGCCGATTGATACGGAGCTTGCGCATTATATTCCCGGCGAGGGCGACCCCGCAGCCGCGGCGCAGATCATGACGCGTTTAGAGCTCTTTAAGCTGATGGAACGCTTGCACCTGACTCCCGGCGCGGCGCCGACGGCGAACAGCGCACAGGCCGAAGAAGCGGCCTTGCTGCCCGTGAAGAATTATAAAGACGGCGCAGCGGTGCTCGGCCAGTGTGAGGACGAGGGGGCGGCGTACTTTGTGCCGGTGTTTGAAAACGACGAATTAAAGCAGCTTGTGTTTAACGGTAAGTTCGACGCGGGCAAGCCGGCGATTGCGGTCGTGGATGCGGACGACGCATTTTTGAAGGCGTTCCTCGGCAGTAAGGTGACGAAAAAGTACATGTTTTCGCTGAAAAAGCTGCACCGCACGGCGCTGCATTTGAGGACTTCCCTTGAAAACGCCGTGATGGACACGGAGCTTGCGGCGTATCTTTTGAACCCCTCGGGCTCCGATTACGGTGTGCTGCGTTTGGCGGCGGAATGCGGCATTGCCGTGCCCGCATATGAGGACGCGAACGTGCAGGCAGCGGCTGTGCTGCCCGCTGTTTGTGCGGCGCTGCAAAAGGGCATCGACGAAAACGGCCAGCACGAATTATTGGAGAACATTGAAATTCCGCTTGCTTTGGTTTTGGGCGAGATGGAGGAAAGCGGCTTCCTTGTTGACCGCGAGGCCATAAAAACCTACGGCGAGGTGCTTTCTGAGCAGGTGGACGCGCTGCAGAAAGAAATTTATGAAGACGTGGGGTACGAATTCAACATCAACTCCCCGGTGCAACTGGGCGAAGCGCTGTTCGTAAAGCTCGGACTGCCGCATGGCAAAAAGACGAAAAAGGGATACTCCACAAATGCAGATGTGCTGGAGGGCCTGCGCGGCGTGCATCCGGCAGTTGATAAGGTTTTGCGTTACCGCACGCTGACGAAGCTGCGTTCCACGTACTGCGAGGGCTTGCTGAAAGCCATCACGGCGGACGGGCGCATTCACTCGAGCTTCAACCAGACCGAAACGCGCACGGGGCGTATTTCCTCGACTGAGCCGAATTTGCAGAACATCCCGGTGCGCACGCCGCTTGGACGTGAATTCCGCCGGTTCTTCATCGCGAAAGAGGGAAATGTGCTTGTGGACGCCGACTATTCGCAGATTGAACTGCGCGTGTTGGCGCACGTGGCAAACGACACGCAGATGCAGGAGGACTTCCGCCTTGGGCGCGACATCCACACCATGACGGCGGCGCGTGTGTTCGATATGCCCGAAGACCTTGTGACCCCGCAGATGCGCAGCCGTGCGAAAGCGGTCAACTTCGGCATTGTGTACGGCATCGGCGCGTTCTCGCTTTCAAAGGACATCGGTGTTTCCCGCCGCGAGGCCGAGGACTACATTCACGATTACCTGCGCAATTATAAGGGCGTTGCAGACTATATGGAGCGCGTGGTGGAGGAAGCGAAGAAAAACGGCTATGTGGAGACGCTGTTCGGCCGCAGACGCTATCTGCCGGAGCTTGCAAGCTCCAATTTCAATATGCGTGCGTTCGGTGAACGTGTGGCGCGCAACATGCCGATTCAGGGCACGGCGGCGGACATCATCAAGATTGCGATGGTGCATGTGCGCAACCGTTTGAAAGCCGAAAAGCTCGATGCAAAGCTGATTTTGCAGGTGCATGACGAACTCATTGTGGAGTGCCCGGAAGCGGAAAGCGACACGGTGAAGAAAATTCTGGAAGAAGAAATGGCAAACGCGGTGCAGCTGAGCGTGCCGATGCTGGCAGAGGCCGGAAGCGGTAAGAGCTGGTATCAGGCGAAGGGCTAAGGGTTTATGATGATATTTTGCTGTCCCGCATGCGGCAGCGCGTTGGAAAGAGAAGACCGCGCGCTGCGCTGCGCAAACGGACATTCTTATGATATTGCACGCCAGGGGTATGTGCATCTTCTGCCCGTAAAGCAGATGCACGCGAAGATTCCCGGCGACACAAAGCAGATGGTTGACGCGCGCCGCGTGTTTTTGAGCGGCGGCTACTACGATGCGTTCCGTGACAAACTGGCGGAGCTGACGGACAAATATCTGCCCGAGAACGGCGTTGTTTTGGATGCAGGCTGCGGCGAGGGCTTTTACACTTCGGCTTTATATGAAAAAGCCAAAGCGAAAAACGGTTCGGTTTCCGGCGTGGACATCTCGAAATTCGCGGTGAAAGCGGCTGCGGGCAAATATAAGGGCATCGATTTCGCGGTGGCGAGTTTATTTCACCTGCCGTGTGCGAAAAACAGTGCAGATGTGCTGACGGACGTTTTTGCGCCTATTGTGCCGGAGGAGTTTTTTAGGGTACTAAAGCCGGGCGGCGTAATGATCCTTGCGGTGCCGGGTGCGCGGCATCTGTACGGCATGAAAGAGGTTTTATACAAAGAGCCGTATGAGAACGAAGAGCACGACACGGCCTACGACGGGTTTGAATACCTCGGCCGTGCGTGTGTGCAAAAGTTTATCACGGTGAACGGGCAGGAGAACATTGAAGCGCTGTTCTCCATGACGCCGTACTACTGGAAGACGGACGTAGAGGGCGGCGAGCGTCTGCGCGCGCTCGATGTGCTCGGGACCGAGATTAAATTTGACTTTCTGGTTTACAGGAAGAAGTAGGCGGGTGCGCTTTTCAGCAGCTTTGTGCGGCACAATGTTGTTTATTATTGTTGTTTTGTTGTCATTCATTGAAAATTAAAGAATACTTAGTAGAATTCTCTCCCGAACTGTGCTATGATAGGTAGCGGTCGTTCGGGAGCGTTTTCATTTTGGAAGACGAAATACGACCGATTATAGAAGTATTCGAGGTTTATAATCAAAGATGAAAATTTTGTTTGTCTGCACCGGCAACACGTGCAGAAGCCCAATGGCGGAGGGCATTTTCCGCCGCGAAATGGAGCAGCGCGGCTTTGAGAACATCATGTGCCAAAGCGCCGGTCTTTCCGCGCTCGATGGGCAGCACCCCAGCGAAAATGCGGTGCTGGCCTGCAAGGAGATCGGCGTGGACATCAGCGGTCACATTGCGCGCCGCTTTACGCCGGAAGAAATCGATGTGTGGGACGTTTATTTCACGATGTCGAAAACCCACGCGTACATTTTGATGCAGGCGGGTGTGCCGGCGGAGAAAATTTACGTGCCGCATTACATTGACGATCCCTACGGCGGGGACCTAAATACCTACCGCAAGTGCCGCGACAAGATCTGCGAGGAATTGCAGACGTTTGAGCAGCATCTCGGTTTTTAAGGAGCGTTTATGCAGATTGTTTCGATGACGGCGGAGCACGTTTCGCGCCTTGCGGAGCTTGAAAAGCTTTGCTTTTCGGAACCGTGGAGCGAAAAAAGCCTGACGGAGGAGATTGATAATCCTGCCGCGTGCTTTTTGGTGGCGATGCAGCAAGATGAGGTGCTCGGCTACGGCGGCATGCACACGGTGCTCGGCGAAAGCTATGTGAACAACATTGCGGTGTTCCCGGAGTTTCGCGGCCATGGTGTGGGCAGAACGCTCATGGCGGCGCTGATCGAAAAAGCGCGGGAAAACGGCGGCGTTTTCATCACGCTGGAGGTGCGGACATCAAACCTGCCGGCCATTGCGATGTACCGTTCGCTCGGTTTTACGAAAGCGGGCGTGCGCCGCAATTTTTACACAGAACCAAGAGAGGATGCGCTGATTTTTACGCTCTCTTTCTGAATTTTTAGCTATACGGGGGTAAAAAGTATGCTTTTCGGAAAAATCAAGGCGCTTGTCGAATACGGCGTGCGCACGGGGCTCATCGAAGCGGAAGACACGATTTACACGCGCAACCGTTTATTGGAGGCGCTTTGTGAAGAGGATTACGCGGATGAGGAAGCGGAGCAGAGCGAAAACCTGGCGCTTTTGCTGGACGGCCTTTGCGACGAAGCCGTAAAGCGCGGCATCATCGAGGACGGTGCGACGTCCCGCGATTTATTTGACACGAAACTGATGGGCCTTTTGACACCGCGCCCGTCCGATGTGAACCGCACATTTCGCGCACTTTACAAGGAGTCCCCGGAAAAGGCGACGGACTGGTTCTATAAGCTTTGCGGCGACTGCAATTATATCCGCCGCGACCGTGTGGCGCGCGATTTAAAGTGGGTGTATAACGACCCGCGTTTCGGTGCGATTGATATTACCATCAACCTTTCAAAGCCGGAAAAAGATCCGAAGGCCATTGCTGCGGCAAAGAAAATGAAGGCTTCCGGTTATCCTGCCTGTATGCTGTGCAAGGAGAATATCGGTTATGCGGGCCGCATGAACCACCCGGCAAGACAGAACCACCGCGCAATCCCGATCACGGTGAACCATGCGGATTGGTTTTTGCAGTATTCTCCGTATGTGTACTACAATGAGCACTGCATTGTGTTCTGCGGCGAGCATGTGCCGATGCAGATTGACAAGAGCACGTTCCGCAAGCTGTTTGATTTTGTGGAGCAGTTTCCGCACTATTTCCTCGGCTCTAATGCCGATTTGCCCATCGTTGGCGGTTCCATTTTGACACACGACCACTACCAGGGCGGCCACTATACGTTCGCGATGGCGCGCGCGAACATGGAGGAGCACTGCACGCTGCACGGCTTTGAAGATGTGGAAGCGGGCATATTGAACTGGCCGGTATCTGTTTTGCGTTTGCGCCATAAAAACCCGGAGCGCCTGATTGACGCGGCCGACCATGTATTGAAAGCGTGGAGAAGCTACACGGACGAGGATGCGTTCATTTTTGCGGAGACGGACGGCGAGCCGCACAACACCATCACGCCGATTGCGCGCTGTGTGGACGGCGTATACGAGCTTGACCTTGCGCTGCGCAACAATATCACGACGGAAAAGTATCCGCTCGGCGTATACCACCCGCACGACGAATATCATCACATCAAGAAAGAGAACATCGGCCTCATTGAAGTTATGGGTCTCGCGGTTTTGCCGTCCAGACTGAAAGACGAGCTGAAGACCCTGAAAGATGTGATGCTGAAAAACGGCGACGTTTCAAGCGTGGAGAGCATCGCAAAGCACGCGGAGTGGGCAGCGCAGGTGAAGCGCGACCACCCGGAAATGAACGAAGCGAATGCCGAGCACATCTTGCAGCAGGAAGTGGGAAAGGTGTTTGTAAAGGTGCTGGAGAACGCAGGCGTCTACAAATGCACGGCAGAGGGCAGAAAAGCGTTCAGAACGTTTGTAGAAAGCGTACGCTGAATCGAAAATAATACGATAAAATAAGGAATCCACCGTATGTGTGAAAGCGATACGGTGGATTCCTTTTAATTCGTGATGAAACCGCTTCAAATTTCTTTGCCGCAGTATGGACGGATTGCGTTTACGTGTTCTTTACCGTGTCTTTCAGCGGTTCGCTTTTCGTGCCGTCTTCGTTGACCTTCTGCATGTTCGGGTAGACGAGTGCGAGGTAGTTGTCGTCCAAGTGCTTATCGAGGAACATTTGGAACGAGCTTGTGGCGGGGATGCCCTCGGCGCGCTCGTTGGCGCGGGTCAGCGCGGCGCAGGAGATGAACCCGTCAAACAGCATGAACGCAACGAGCAAAATGGTGAGGATAGCGCCCGGCCGCTTCGGAATTTTTTCGATCATGCGCGACATGGCGGGGTAAATTTCTTTGATCCAGATAAGGCCGAGCGTGCCCCAGATGAGCGCGAACATCAAGTTTGTGCGGCCGTCAATGTTGAACGGCGTGCCGCTGTAATCCCACGAAACGGTGCCGAACAGCATCTCCTGTCCCCAACTGCACAGATACTCGAACGCCGCACCGATGATGCCGCTGGCAACAAAAATGACGATGTCGTCCTGCTTGTAGAGCTTATACAGGCACAGCGTGATGATGGCTGCGCCGCCGCCGTAAATGGGCTGGAATGGGCCATACACAAGGCCTACACGCAACTCAATCTGGTGCGCGATGAAGAACGCCCAGCATTCTTCAAGCACAAAACCGGCAAGGCAGCCGATGAAGAAGATCCAGAAGAGTTTTGTGAAGTTCATGCCGAACGCGAACGGGCGGTCTTCCGGATTTTCGAATGTAGCTTCATATTCATAGCGATTGCGCTTCCAGCGTTCGGCGGAGCGCTTTTTGCGCTCTTCCGTCGTGATGCGGTACGCTTTTAATTCCTTTTCGTACTGCTCGTTCGTCATATCCGGCGAGGCGCTCATGAAGCGGCGCTTTAAGAAGTTCGATTTGTTGAGGAGTGCCGTGTAGTTTTCGTCGGCGGTCTTCTGTGCTTCCTGAAGCTTCTTTTGCAGGTCGAGGTCATCGATGGCCTCCGCTGCGCCGATGGCGCCGCCGGTGACGGCATTGCCGAGGGCGTTTCTCGCCTCGCGCACGCGGTCTCCGAGTTCGGATAAGCGTTTAAACTGGTGATTTAAGCGCTGCACGGTGATGGACGTGATGATGATGTCGAGCAGCATGATGCCGAGGACGGCATAGAGGATGACCCAGCCGACGGTGCGGTTGACGTAGTGCAGAAGTGACGTGAGTACCGGCACGATGAACACCACAATGAACGAGAAGCACACGCCGCGCACGGTGGCGACGGGCACGGAAACGTAGCCCTTGATATTCCACTTGAATTTGGAGTAATCACGCAGGCGGATGTGCGTTGTTTTGCGCAGCAGCCACGCGAACGTGAATTCCACAAGGAAGCTTGAAATCAGGCAGAAAAACAGCGTGGCTACAAACGACGTCTGCCAATGCAGCGCCGTCAATGCCGCCCATGGCAGCGCAATCATCAGGCCGTACTGCGGGCAGTACGGACCGTTCAGCATGCCGGGGTTTTTGAATTTTCGGTATACCATGCCGATGTACCCCACCTCTGCGACCCAGCCGCAGAAGGAAGCAAGCACAAAGTACCATAGAAAAAGCCAGATCTTATATGCCATGCGTGCATCTCCTTAAACCATCGAGCGTCCTATGTATATCTCGGAAAAGTATAAAACAGTATAGCATATTTCACGGTTTTCAACAATACTTCTGCAAGAAAAAACTGTCGGAAACCGCAGCAATATCGGAAATTTTGAGGGGAAGACAAACGGCTCCTACCACGAAAACCTGCCCGTACTGCCTGATGGATGACGTGAAGATCGGCGCGACGAAATGCCCGCACTGCGCATCCGTGCTTCCGCCGGAAGACGAAGAGGAAAAGAAGGACGCATAATATCTCGCTTATACATACGCGGCTCCACGGTGCTTTCATGCGCCGGGAGCCGTTTTTCTTTTTATTGTCCGAAGGACTATAGCATTCGCCGACAGGCGAATATAATGAAGGCGCACTTTCGGAGAGAAAGTACGCCTTGAAAATATGTATTCTTATGTCTTACTTAAAGCAAAATTACCAGCCGAGGCCCTTGAGGTAATCGCGGCTCATCTTCACGGCTTCGAGAGCGGGGGTGTCATAAGACTGATCCTGCTCGACAACGACCCACTTGGAGCCGGCTTCCAGTGCTGCATCGAGCACCGGCGGAATGTCCTGCATGCCGTGACCGACCGGACGGAACTCAAACTTGCCGGTTTCTTTCTTCTTCTCGGTCTCAATGCCGATGAGCTCGTACATGTTGGCCGGCTTACCTTCCTTGTAGAAGTCCTTGAGGTGGACGACCGGTGCGCGGCCGGCGTACTTCTTGATGTAATCGACCGGCTCTTCGCCGGCGACCTTGACCCAGCAGATATCAAGCTCGGTCTGGAGCAGGTCAGCGGGAATCTCGGCATAGATATAATCGAGTGCATACTGACCGTTCGGCATCTTTACAAACTCGAAATCGTGGTTGTGGTAAAGCAGCGTGATGCCGACTTTCTTGCAGGCTTCGCCGATCTTCTTGAAGGTCTCAATGTTCTTGAGGAACTTCTCGGTGCCCGGACGATCTTCTTCCATCAGATACGGGATGGCAATGTACTGCATGCCGATCTCCTTGTACTGTGCGACCGTGCCTTCGATGTCGGCTTCGAGCTCCTGGAACGGAACGTGTGCGGAAAGCGGAACGAGGCCCACTTCTTCCAAAATCGCCTTGACTTCCGCCGGCTTCATGCCATAAAGGCCTGCAAGCTCAACGCCGTCATAGCCCATGTCCTTGATTTTCTGCATGGTGCCCTTAAAATCGCGCTCAGCGTCATCGCGGACAGAATAAACCTGTACCGCTACGGGTAAAGTTTTCATGGTGAACTCCTCCTAAGTTAATGGATTGCTTTTCTTTATCATACAGTCTTTTTTGTGAAAAATCAATCCGTATTATGAAAAATTCCTAAATATTCGCAATTTCAGAGCCGAAACAATTCAAAACGGCGTTATCTTGCAGTTCATCTTGCAGTTCACGTCTAAAAGTAGTATAATCATGCGTATCGATAAACGGAAAATTCAAATTTAAGGAATGAAGAAAATGAAACGAAATTTACGCTTTTATTTTGCACTGATGTTCGCCCGCGGTACGGCGCTGGTTCTAAAGCTCATCGGGCGAAAGGGCACGTCCATGCCGGGTTCTTGGGCTATTATTCTGTGCCCGGATTTTATCGGGCGCATGCCGAAACCGAAGAAGATCATCGGCATTACGGGCACGAACGGCAAAACGACTGTCTCGAACATGATCGAGGATGTTTTGGAGGATAACGGCATTGAGTTTATGTGCAACCGCTCCGGTACGAATGTCGCGACCGGCGTGGCATCTACGCTCATTGCGAACAGTCACTTTTTCGGCAAGCCGAAGTGTGACCTTGCGGTGTTTGAGCTCGATGAGCGCTCTGCGCCGAACATTTACCCCTACATGCAGCCGGACATTGTGCTGTGCACGAACATTTTCCGTGATTCTTATAAGCGCAACGCGCACGCGGAGTTTATCCTCGACATTCTGAATAAGGAAATTCCAAAAGGCACAAAGCTCGTTTTGAACGGCGACGACCCGCTTTGCAGTTCCATTAAGCCCGAAAACGACCGCGTGTATTTCGGAATCGACCACCTTGACACGGACAAAAAGGAATGCGACAATATCGTAAATGATGTGCCTGCCTGCCCCAAATGCCACGGCCCGCTTGTGCACGACATTGTGCGCTACCATCATATCGGTCGTGTGCACTGCGAAGCCTGCGGCTACCGCTCGCCGGACATCGACTACCTTGCAACGGACATCGATACGAAAGACATGAAAATGAACGTGGCGGAGGGCGGCAAAAAATCGGAATACCCGCTTTTGAACAGTACGAACATCAATATTTATAACGCCCTTGCCGCCATTGCGACGCTGCGTGAATTCGGCCTTTCCGAAGAAAAAATCCGCAATTCCATGGAGAAAATGGGCATCAGCGAGACGCGTTACTCCGAAAAAGAAGTGAACGGCAGGAAGTACATTCTGCACCTTGCAAAGGGGCAGAACCCCATTGCGTGCTCCCGTGCGTTTGAAAATATCCGTAACGCGCCGGGCAAAAAGTCCGTTGTGATGTTTCTCGACGACTATTTCGATGCGCGCCACACCGTGGAGAACACCGCGTGGTTCTACGACACCGATTTTGAGTTTTTAAATGACCCGAGCATCGTGCAGGTCGTCATTGCCGGTGCGCGCCACCACGATACGTATGTGCGCACGCTTCTGGCCGGTGTGCCGGCGGAGAAGATCGTGCACATGCGCGATGAAAGCGATACGCCTGCGGCGGTCTCGAAAGAAGCGGACACAGTCTTTATTCTGTACGACGTATACACCATTCGTTTGGCAAATGACATTCGCGATAAGATGATCGAACGTGAGAAGGAGGGCGAAACGAAATGAAAATAGAAGTCCTTTTCCCGGAATTCTGCAACCTGTTCGGCGACGCGTACAATATGGTCTACCTTGAAAAAACGCTGCCGGAAGCGGAGTTTATCCGCACGAAATTCAGCGACGATGTGCGCTTTACCGAAGAAAAAATGGACCTTGTGTATATGGGTCCCATGACGGAACGTATGCAGGAGCAGGTCATCCGCAAGTTGATGCCGCTGAAGGAGAAAATCCAAAAAGCCATTGACGACGGCACGGTGTTCCTTTTCACGGGCAATGCGCTCGAAATCTTCGGCGATTACATTGAAAACGAGGACGGCAGCCGCGTAGAGTGCCTTGGGCTTTATCGTTTGTACGCAAAGCGCAACATGATGCACCGCCACAACAGCGACTTTGAGGGCGAATTTGACGGCAATGTCATCATGGGCTTTAAGACGCAGTTCACGATGGCCTACACGCCGGATGAATCGCACGGCTTGTTCGTGAAAAACAAAGGTGTGGGGCTCAATATAAAGGCGAAATACGAGGGTATCCGCGTAAACAACTTCTTCGGCACATACCTTGTGGGGCCGATCTTGGTTTTGAATCCGCCGTTTACAAAGTACATTTTGAACCTGATGGGCGCGGGTGATGTGAAGCTTGCGTTTGAAGCGGAAAACATGGAGGCTTACGAGCAGCGCAAGAAGGATTTTGCCGAGAAGGTACACTGATGGTGCAGCACGAAATTCCGCCGGTGTTCGACGAAAACAGTCGCGTGCTCGTTTTGGGCTCGTTTCCGTCTGTGCAGTCGAGAAAAGCGGCGTTTTTCTACGGGCACCCGCAAAACCGCTTTTGGCGCGTCTTGAGCGCGGTTTTCGGTGAACCGGTGCCGGGGGATGTCCCCGAAAAGAAGGCGCTTTTGCTAAAGCATAAAGTTGCCTTGTGGGACGTCATTGCCTCGTGCGACGTAACGGGCTCGGCTGACGCGAGCATCAAAAACGTTGTGCCGAATGATCTTTCCGTGATTTTATCGACAGCGAACATCACGCATGTGTGTACAAACGGTCAAATGGCGCACAAGCTGTATCAAAAATATCTGGCAAAAGAGATCGATTTGCCGGAAACGGTTCTGCCGAGCACCAGCCCCGCGAACGCCGCGTGGAGCTTGGAGCGGCTGACGGAAGCGTGGAAGATTATCCGATCAATTTAATACGGCAAGCACGCGGCTTTAAAAACCGCGTGCTTTTTTCACCCATTTTTTCCCTCTCCATATAATAAAATCAGGAGGGCTGAAAATGAATGATATTGTATTTTATGCGTTGTTGGCGACGCTGGGGACATGGCTCGTCACGGCGCTTGGTGCTGCTACGGTGGTGCTGTTCAAATCGCCGAACCCCAAAATTCTCAATTTGATGCTCGGTTTCGCCGCCGGGGTGATGGTTGCGGCGAGCTTTTGGTCACTTTTGCAGCCGGCCATCGAGCGCGCGGAGGCAGCGGGATGCATGCCTGCGTTTTTGGTGGCGACACTCGGGTTTCTCTGCGGTGCGTTGTTCATGTGGGGCTCCGATAAATGCGTGACCTACGCGCAGCGGCGCTCCGCTTTGGCGCAGGGCGAGAAAAACGCACGGCTGAACCGCATCATTTTGTTGGTACTTTCCATCACGCTGCACAACATCCCGGAGGGGCTCGCTGTGGGCGTGGCGTTCGGTGCGCTGAAAAACGGCGGCTATACGCCGGAAGCGCTGATGGGCGCCGTGACGGTGGCCGTGGGCATCGGTTTGCAGAATTTCCCCGAAGGCGCGGCGGTCTCGCTGCCTTTGCGCCGTGAGGGGTGCTCCAGAAGGAAGAGCTTTTTTATCGGGCAGGCTTCCGGCTTTGTGGAGCCAATTGCGGGCGTTTTGGGCGCTTTGCTTGCCGTGTACATTGAAGCCGTTTTGCCGTTTGCACTGTCCTTTGCGGCGGGCGCGATGATCTTAGTCGCGGTGCACGAGCTCATCCCCGAGTGTCAGCGCAACCAGAAAGCGCAGCCGTATGCGGCGACAATGGGCATCGTGACGGGCTTTGCGCTTATGATGCTTTTGGACGTGATGCTGGGATGAAATTTTAAGATAGAATAAAAAGTCCGAAACACGGTTTAGGTGCTTCGGACTTTTGCTGTTTTGTTGTATTTTATGCCTTTGCGGGTTCTGCGGCGGGGACGGTGAGCAGCTTTTTCCAACGGCCGCTGTAATAGTAGATGAGCAGCGGGATGATGCCCAGAATGTAGCCGATCGGCGCGGCAAACCAAATACCTGTGGTGCCGATCCAGATGGGCAGAAGCAACGAGAGACCGATCTTGCTGCACAGCTCCACAACGGAGGAGACCATGGAAATGTTGATTTTGCCCATGCCCTTGACGGTGCTGTTATAAAGCCAGATCCATCCGAGGAACGGGAAGAACCACGCCTGAATGCGGATGAATTCGAGTGAATACGCGATGACTTCGGTCTCGTTCGGCTTGACGTACAGCGAGACGAGCAGCTCAGAAAAAATGAGTGTCAGCGCACCGGCAAAAATGCTCAGACCGCCGACAAGAAGGAAGATTTGCCGCACGCCAAGCTTGATGCGCTCTGCGTTTTTCGCGCCGAAGTTCTGCCCGACATAGACGGAAAAGCCGAACGAGAAATTGCTGAACAGCATTACGGCGAGGTTCTGCACGTTGCTGCCGACGGTGAACGCCGCGACGACGTTGGAGCCGTAGCCGTTGATGACGCGCGTAATAACCATCATGCCGACGGAAAGGAACAGGCTTTGCAGAGCCATTTGCGCACCCATGCCGAATATTTTAAGGCTGACGGGCATATCCGGGCGCAGGGTGTGGCGCTTCGGCATCAGATCGGGGTATTTGCGGAACATGACGAGGATGCAGATGGCGGCGGAGATGGCCTGCGAGCCGACCGTTGCAACGGCGACACCCGCAACGCCCATGTTGAGACCGATGACGCTGATGAGGTCGAGGATAACATTCAAAATGGAGCACAGAATGAGGAAATACAGCGGTGTTTTGCTGTCGCCGAGTGCGCGCAGGATGGATGCCGCGGCGTTATACGCAAACTGTGCGATGCCGCAGCCGCAGACAATCTGAATATACAGAACGGACATGTCAATGACGTCTTCCGGCGTTTTTAAAAGCTGCATGAGCGGCCGCGCGGCGAAAACGCTGATGAGACCCAGAACAACGCCGAGCAAAAGGGTGATCCACCCGGAGGCGACGATGCCCTTGCGCACGCGGTCGGTGTCGTTTGCGCCGACGTATTGCGAAAGCACGATGGAAATGGCACTCGTCACGCCGGTTGCAAGCAGCAGGATAAGGCCCGTTGTGGACGTGGTGGCACCGATGGCGGCCAGCGCGTGCGAGCCGACGAAGCGGCCGAGCACGGCGGAGTCCACCATGGAATAAAGCGACTGGAAAATACTGCCGATCATCATGGGCAGCGCAAAACGAAGCATCAGGTTGATCGGTTTGCCCTGCGTCATGTCGATGGCACCGGACGGTTTGGACATGATACAACAACTCCTAAAAAAAGATTAAGGTAAACCGTTCCGTAGAAAATAAGGGTAAACCGCGTTTGTAGAACCTCTTCGCTGCGTGTTAGTTTACAAGTATCATTGTACCAAGAAAGCAACGCGAGTTCAATGAACGGTTTACCCAAATCAACGGGAAAAATATTTGGCTATTTTTGCCAATAATTGAATGTTAAATGATGGAATAGGTGAACATTTCGTAGTGCAGCGCGGTGCCGATGTCGATCTCCTCCGGTAGAAGCGCGCGAGCGACCAGAATTTCATCGTGCGTGTCATTGTCCGTTCGGCGCAAAACGGCGTAGTCGCCGTCGATGCTCGCCACTTCGTATTCGTAGGGGCCCATTATACCACCGTACCTTCTTTAACAAATGTGGCGGCGTGCTCACGCGCGGCCTCGTAATCCTGCGCTAAGATGAGGTAGGCTTTCGTGAAGCGCTTTGCGTTCGGGTCTTCCGGCTCGATGGCGCGCTCCATTAAAAGAACACCGTCTGTTTCGGAGACCTCGTGAAAACCCATCTTTTTGTGGAATGCCACGGCGGCATCGTTCGGCAGATTGATGTGCGCTGTAACGCGGCGGTAATTTGCATAGTGCATGATGTCCAGCATCAGGCTGTATAAAGACGTGCCCACGCCGCTGTGCAGACATTTTTCGGAGACGTACAGCTGTGCGTCGGCAGAGAACAGGTCGTCCTTCGGAATATCGCGGTCGGTCAAAAAGCAGAATCCCGCCGTCTGGTTGTTGATCTCCGTCAGAATCCACATACGGCCGTATGTATAGGTGTCGATGCGCTGCACGTACTCGGCGAGCGTCGGCACTTCGGTGTCGGGCGTGTAGTGCGTCTTTTCGACGTAGGGTGTGTAAATTTTGAGCATGGACGGGCCGTCCCACTCGTTCGTTCTGCGTACTGCAACTCTGAAATCACTCATATTTTCAGTTCCTTTCGTTCGTAACTTCTGCATATAGGGGAATAGACGGTGCGGCACCGGGGCGCGAGACCGCAATGGCAGCGGCTTTTGCCGCGAGGGTCAGCGATTTTTTCGGCGAAAGCCCATCCAGCATACCGCGCATGAAATAGCCCGTGAACGTATCGCCGGCCGCGGTGGTATCGACCGCACGGACAAGCTCCGCCGGGGCAAACGCGCGCTTATCTTCTTTGGCGTACCACGCGCCTTTACTGCCGAGCGTTAAGACTGCGGCGGCGTGCGGGTATTTTTGAAGGAGCTTATCCAAAATAGCGGTGGGAATCTTTGTGCCGGTCAGCTGTTCGCCCTCCACTTCGTTCAAAACGAACACGGAAACGAGCGACAGATTGCACTTTAAAACGTTTTCGTTCATCGGGGACGGATTGAGCCAGATTTCCATGCCGCGCGCGTGGGCTTTTTCGAGAATATACGGCAGCGCGCTGATCTCGTTTTGCAGCAGGAGAATGTCGCCTGCGCCGAATTGCGCAAGCACGCGGTCGGCATATGCTTCATCCACAGCCCCGTTGGAGCTGCCGAAAAGCAGAATGGCGTTTTGTGCCTCTCGGCTGACCTGAATGACGGTGTGCCCGCCCGGCATATCGCGCGTTTCGATGAGGGAGGTATCTACGCCGTTTTGGTTCAATAAATCGCGCAGGTGCTCGCCGTCCGTGCCGATGAGCCCCGCATGGCAGACGGAAAGCCCCGCCCGCACAAGCGCAATGGACTGGTTTAACCCCTTGCCGCCCGGGAACACGGTGCGGCTTTCGCTTTGAATGGTCTCACCGCCCTGCAAAATATGGTCGACCTTATAAACATAGTCTGTATTGAGTGAGCCGAAATTCAAGATCCTCTTCAAGGTTTTGCACTCCTCTGTTTCAAAATCAATACAAGAATAGCACGAACAAAGCCCGCCGTCAAGGAAAGCAGGACAAAAGAAAAAACGCAAAAACCCAATATTTCAGCGGTTTCGCCAAGGCGGAACATATTCACAAAACGCGCGAAAAGTGGTATAATATTTCGGTTAACGAGCAAACCGAGTTTTTAATCCGTTTTTTGCCGTATCCCGCGCATGCAAAACGGCGCGGCCGGTTTTGAATTTTTTGAAGCAGTTTGAAGTTAAGAACGATAAAGAAAGGGATTGATAAAGATGGGAAAAAGAGAAAATTTGCGCAACGTAGCCATTATTGCACACGTTGACCACGGCAAGACCACCCTTGTGGACCAGCTTCTGCGACAGAGCGGCGTTTTCCGCAGCAACGAAGCCGTAACCGAGCGCGTCATGGACTCCGGTGATTTGGAGCGTGAGCGCGGCATTACGATCCTCTCCAAAAATACAGCTGTCATGTACAATGACATCAAAATCAATATTGTCGATACCCCGGGCCATGCCGATTTCGGCGGTGAGGTGGAACGTATTCTGATGATGGTAGACGGCGTTCTGCTGCTTGTCGATGCGTTTGAGGGATGTATGCCGCAGACGCGCTTCGTTTTAAAGAAGGCGCTTGGTCTTGGCAAAAAGCCGGTCGTTGTCGTCAATAAGGTCGACCGTCCGGGCGCACGTCCGCTTGAAGTCGTGGACGAAGTGCTTGACCTCTTCATTGAGCTCGGTGCAGACGAAGACCAGCTCGATTTCCCGGTGGTCTACGCTTCCGCACGTGACGGCTACGCCATGAACCAGCCGGACGAAAAGGGCACGGACATGAAGCCGCTGTTTGAAGCCATTATAAACGATGTTCCGGCGCCGGAGGGTGACCTTGACGGCCCGACGCAGGTGCTGTTCTCCAACATTGACTATGATGAGTACGTCGGCCGTATCGGTATCGGCCGTGTGGAGCGCGGCTCCGTAAAGGTCGGCCAGACCGTTACCATCTGCAGCAGCACAAGCGACGAAAAACGCAACGCGCGCATTACGAAGCTCTACCAGTTTGAGGGCCTCAAGCGCGTGGACGCAGAGAGCGCTGAGCTCGGCGACATCGTGGCCGTTTCCGGCATGGCAGACCTCAATATCGGTGAGACCGCCTGCGACCCGGAGCACGTGGAGCCGCTGCCGTTCGTCAAGATCGACGAGCCGACCGTTTCTATGATGTTCATGGTCAACAATTCCCCGTTTGCGGGCCGCGAGGGCAAATATGTCACCTCCCGCAACCTGCGCGACCGCCTGTTTAAGGAGGTCGAAACGAACGTTGCTATGCGCGTGGAAGAGACGGATTCCGCCGATACGTTTAAGGTATCCGGCCGCGGCGAGCTGCACCTCTCCATTCTTATCGAGCAGATGCGCCGCCAGAACTACGAATTCCAGGTCTCCCGCCCGAGCGTTATTTTCAAGGAAGAAAACGGCAAGAAGCTGGAGCCGATGGAACTTTTGATGATTGAAGTTCCGGATAACTACGTCGGCGCGGTCATGGAAAAGCTCGGCACCAGAAAGGCAGAGCTGCTCAACATGGGTACCCGCGACAGCGGCACCACACACCTCGAATTCAAGATCCCGTCCCGCGGCATCATGGGCTACCGCTCCGAGTTCCTTACGGACACGAACGGCAACGGCATCATGAACCACGTGTTCGATTGCTACGAGCCGTATAAGGGAGATATTCAGCAGCGCAGCACCGGTTCTCTCGTTGTACACGAGACCGGCGAATCCACGGCTTACGGCCTGTTCTACGCACAGGACAGAGGCCGCCTGTTTATCGGGCCGGGCGTACCGGTTTACGAGGGCATGATTGTCGGCAGCAACCCGAAGGGCGACGACATCGTCATCAACGTCTGCAAGAAGAAGCACGCGACAAACACCCGTGCTTCCGGCTCCGACGACGCACTGAAGCTGACCCCGCACACCGTGCTCTCTCTGGAGCAGTCCCTCGAGTTCATCGCGGACGACGAGCTTGTGGAGATCACGCCGAAGAGCATCCGCATGCGCAAAATGGTGCTGAGCAAAGAGCTGCGCATGAAGCAGGCTGCGAAAAAGAAGTAATTTATAAACCTGACCAACGGAAAAGACACACGGAGAGCCAATGAATATCGTTATTTTGGATCTGGAGTGGAACGGTGCGTACAGCCGCCGTCTCCACGGCTTTATCAATGAGATTATCGAGTTCGGCGCTGTCAAGCTCGATGCACAACTGAATATCACAGACCGGTTTTCCTGCTTTGTCAAACCGCAGGTGACAAAAAAGATCAGCGCGATTATCTCGGACCTCACCAACATTACGGATGCGAATCTTTTGGACGCGCGCCCGTACATGCAGGTGATGAGCCGCTTCAAAAAATGGGCGGGCGACTGCGTGATTGCCACGTGGGGCACGTCGGACATTCTGGCGCTGATTGAAAACTGCCGCTATTTCGGCGGCGGGGAGACCGTTCCGTTTTTGCAGCGCTATGTCGATTTACAGCAGTACGTGGAAAAGCGCCTTGGCGAGGACGGCAAGGAGCAGCTTGGGCTTTCCAAAGCGGCAGAGCTGCTTTCCATTGATGACGGTGCGCTCGACCACCACCGCGCGCTCGACGACAGCGTGCTGTCCGCCATGGTGCTGGAGCGCATTTACACAAAGGATACGTTCCGCCCGTTCATTCAGGACTGCAAGGACCCGGAGTTTTACAGACGCATCACGTTCAAAACGACGTATATCTGTGACGTGAACAGCCCGTTGATTGAAAAGGAGCATCTGCATTTCACGTGCGAAAAATGCGGCGGCGAAGCAAAGCGCCGCGGCAAATGGACTGTGAAAAACAAGAGTCTGCGCAGCACATTTAAGTGCGAAAAGTGCGGCTACGAATTCTGCGGTCAGCTGCGCGTGAAGCAGAAGTATGAGGGTATTATCGTGAGCCGCAAATCCATTCCGCTGCCGAAAATCGAAAAGCCGCGCCGCGCCGAAAACGCAGACATCGCCGATATGCGTCTGACAATCAAGGAAAACGGTGTGGGACTGCTGACGTTTAAGGCGTGGGAGAATATCCCGTACCTTACGCACTGCTTCTCCACGCGCATCGGCGGCGTGAGTGAAGAAGAGTTTGCTGCTATGAACCTCGGCTTCAACCGCGGCGACAGCGACGAAAATGTAAAAGAAAATTTCCGTCTCATCGCTCAAGCGGCGAATATCCCTGTAGAGAATATAACGGCGGGCGCGCAGGATCACCACACGAACGTGCGCCGTGTCACGATGAAAAACGCCGGCACAGGTATTTGGAAGCCGAAGGACATGGAAAGCGTGGACGGCCTTGTGACGGATGAGCCGAATCTGCCGCTGCTCATTTACGCGGCGGACTGTGTGCCGCTTTACTTCTACGACCCCATTCATCACGCCATTGGGCTTTCGCACGCCGGTTGGCGCGGCACGGTGAACGGCATGGCAAAAGCTACCGTAGAGAAAATGCAGGAGGAATTTGATACCCGCCCCGAGGATCTGCTCGCGGCCATCGGCCCGTCCATTGCAAAGGAGTGCTTTGAGGTGGACGCCCCGTGTGCGGAAGAATTCCTCGCGCTGCCCGACAGCGACAAATTCGTCACGGACGACGGCAACGGCAAATTCCACGTTGATCTTTGGGCGTGCAACCGTGCGTTCTTATTAGGTGCAGGCGTGCTGCCCGAGCACATCACAACGGGCGGCGTGTGCACCATGTGCAACAGCGACCTGCTGTTTTCACACCGCGTGACGCGCGGCAAGCGCGGCTCTAACGCCGGGTTCCTGATGCTCAGGGAACAAAACGCATGAGCGTTTGCACACTGTGCCCGCGAAAATGCGGTGTTGACCGTGAAATAATGCGCGGCTACTGCCAAAGCGGCGACAAAATGCACATTGCGCGCGCGAAGCTCCATTACTGGGAGGAGCCGCCCATCAGCGGTACGCGCGGCAGTGGCACGATCTTTTTTACCGGCTGCTCGCTGCGCTGCGCGTTTTGCCAGAACAGCGAGATCTCCGGTGAAAGCCTACACGGCAAGGATTTTACGGTTGAAGAATTTATCGAGACGATAAAAACACTCGAAGCTATGGGCGCGCACAACATCAACCTTGTTACGCCGACGCACTTTGCATCGCAAATTGCCGAAGCGCTGCGCGTCTATAAGCCGCGCGTGCCCGTTGTCTACAACTGCGGCGGGTATGAATCGGTCGAGACACTGCGCATGTTAGAGGGGCTCGTCGACATTTACCTGCCGGATTTCAAATATGCGGACGACGATCTCGCCGTGCGGCTTTCCAATGCGCCGCACTACTGTGAAACGGCGCTTGCTGCCATTCATGAGATGGTGCGACAGACGGGCGAAAATGTGTACGACGAAAACGGCATGCTGCAAAAGGGCATCATCATTCGGCAACTCATTTTGCCCGGCCACACGCGCAATTCCATGCAGGCGCTGGAGCTCATCAAACAGCATTTCCCGGGCGTGCCCGTGAGCCTGATGAGCCAGTATACGCCGATGGGACGTGTTTTGCACGAGCCGGAATTTGCGGACATCAACCGCCGCATCACCCTGCGGGAGAGCCGCAAGGTACAAAATTATATGTTGGAACTGGGTTTGCCCGGCTTCTGCCAAAAGCGCAGCGCCGCCGGCGAACGTTATATACCGGATTTTACACAGTTTGACACGGTCAACTTAGGGGAGGAAAAATCCATGCAGACAACGATCCAGCTTCTTTCACCGATGGAAAAAGTCATGGCGCAGGAAGAAAAGACCTTTGCGCCGTACCCGAAGGCGAGCGCTCTGCGCGGAGAAGAGACCGCGTTTCAGGCTATCGTCACGGGCGAGGGCGAGCACTACATTGAGGTGCGCACCGATGCACCCGTTAAAGTGGCGGTGTACCGCGAGGGCTATGTGCCGTGCGCGCTTTCCGCGTACCCGGACAGGTTCGATGATGACTACATCACAACAGAGCCGAGCACGTTCCCGGATGTGCTGTATCCCGTCACGGACGGCGCGGTGAACGTCAACGGCCGCGAGGTGCTGTGGGTGAGCCTCAAAGTGAACGACGATGCCGCGGGCGGCGATTACCCCGTGGAGATCAGCGCAAACGGCAAAAGCGAAATTTTCCGTTTGACGGTCGTGCCGGTCACTTTGCCGGAGCAGAAGCTCACGTTCACGCAGTGGTTCCATGGCGACTGCATCGCAGCGCGCTACGGCGTGGAGATTTACTCAAAAGAGCACTGGGCATTGTTAGACAAGTATATGCGTATGGCGGCGGAACACGGCATGAACATGATCCTGACGCCGGTGTTCACTCCCGCGCTCGATACCGAGATCGGCAAAGAACGCCCGTGCACGCAGCTTGTGGAGATCACAAAGAACGACGCGGGTTATCATTTTGATTTCGCAAGGCTTGCCCGCTGGGTGGAAACCGCAAAGGACTGCGGCATTTTTAAGTTTGAGATTTCCCACTTTTTCACACAGTGGGGTGCAAAATGTGCGCCGAATATCTACGTCACCGAAAACGGCGAACGCAAGCTGAAATTCGGTTGGCATACTGCGGCAACCGACCCGGAATACGCGGCATTATTGCATGCGCTGCTGCCGCAGCTGCTTACATTCTTTGAAGAAGTAGGCGTTGAAAAAAGTGACCTTATGTTCCACATTTCGGACGAGCCGAGCGAGGAGCACAAGGCGGACTACTTAAAGGCGAAAGCTGTTGTGGAGCCGTATTTGCCTGGCTGCATTCTGCGCGACGCGCTCTCGTCGTATGATTACTACACGGAGGGGCTCGTCAAGCACCCCGTCGTCGCGACGAATCATATCACGCCGTTTATCGAAAACGATGTGCCGGATCTGTGGGCGTACACCTGTTGTAGCCAGTGCGTGGACGTGGGCAACCGTTTCCTTGCGATGCCCTCAAACCGCAATCGCATTTTGGGCGTGCAGATGTGGAAGTATCACATCACGGGCTTCCTGCACTGGGGCTATAACTTCTGGAACTCGCAGCTCTCCAAAGCGGTTATCGATCCGTTCAAGGTGACGGATGCAGGTGGCGCGTTTCCGGGCGGCGACGGATTTTCCGTCTATCCCGGCGAAAACGGCCCGCTGCCGTCGCTGCGGCAAAAGGTTTTCGCCATGGCGCTTTATGATATGCGCGCGTTGTCGCTCGCCGAAGAAAAGCTCGGGCGCGAAAGCGTCTTAAAACTGCTCGGAGACGGCGAAAGCATGACGTTTGCAAACTATCCGCGCACATCGTCCTATCTGCCTGATCTGCGCGAGCGCGTGAACGAAGCCATCGGAAATGCGTGCAAATGAATTGATTTTTTAAAGACTGTCGTACTGTTTCGGTGCGGCGGTCTTTTTTTCTGAAATTTGCTCTACCCATATTTGTCGTTTTGTGCTATGATGAATAGAAACAAGGAAAGGAATGACCGAAATGTTAAAGACTTCTGAAACCACCGAAAAGCTGCTGAAGTTTATCGACGCTTCTCCGTCGTGTTTTCATGCGGTGAAAAATATATGTGTAATGTTGGAAGATGCGGGCTGCATTCGCCTGCTTGAAAACGAAACCTGGACGCTCGAAAAGGGCAAGCGCTACTTTACGACGCGCAACGGCTCTTCTGTTTTGGCGTTCTCCGTGCCGGAAAACTATAACGGTATGCAGATTGTCTCTGCGCACAGCGATTCCCCGACGTTCCGCGTAAAGAGCGGCGCGGAGATCACCGTAGAGGGTCACTACAAAAAGCTCAACACCGAAGGCTACGGCGGCATGATCCTTTCCACGTGGTTTGATCGTCCGCTGTCGCTTGCCGGCCGCGCCGTGGTGCGTACCGAAAGCGGCGTAAAGAGCGTGCTTTTGAACATTGACCGCGACCTGTGCATCATCCCGAGCCTTGCCATTCATATGACGCGCGGCATGGCAGACCACAAGTTAAACCCGCAGGTCGATCTGCTGCCCTTGCTCGGCGGCGAAAACGCCGATTATAACGCGCTCATCGCGGAAGAGGCAGGCGTTAAAAAGGAAGACGTCATCTCGAGCGATATGTTCCTCTATCCGCGCCAGCACGGCGTTGTATTCGGCATGGAGAACGAATTTATTGCATCCCCGCGCCTCGACGACCTCCAGTGCGCGTTCTCCGCAACGGAAGCGTTTTTGAACGCGGAAAACAAAGAAAAGCTGCTCATCAGCGCCGTGTTCGATAACGAAGAAGTCGGCTCGCTGACAAAGCAGGGCGCAGATTCCACGTTCCTCACGGATACCGTGCGTCGCATCGCTGCCGCGCTCAATATCCCCGAAGCGGAGTGGCTGCGCAAAATGCCGGATAGCTTCATGCTTTCCGCCGATAATGCCCATGCCGTGCACCCGAACTACACGGAAAAGTGTGACCAGACGAACCGCTGCTACTTAAACGGCGGCATCGTCATCAAGTACAGTGCAAACCAGAAGTATACGACGGATTCCGTTTCCGCCGCCGTGTTCGGCGAGATCTGCCGTAAGGCCGAGGTGCCGGTGATGATCTTCCACAACCGCTCCGATATGGCGGGCGGCTCTACGCTCGGCAATATCTCAAACGGTCATCTGTCGCTCAACACGGTCGATATCGGCATCCCGCAGCTCGCGATGCACTCCTGCGTGGAAACGGCGGGCGAAAAGGATACCGCGTACATGGTAAAGGCCATGACGGCGTTCTATAATGCGGATATCCGCCAGACGGCAGACGGCATGTATACGTTTTAAGTTGCAATCGGCATAACTCTTTTGAAAGGAACGGATATAACAATGTGGGCAGATGAAGCGGTGTTTTACCAGATCTATCCCTTGGGCTTTACCGGTGCGCCCATGCCGAATGACGGCGTGTGCGTGAACCGTATTCAAAAGGTCAAAGGGTGGATTCCGCACCTGAAAAAGCTGCATATCGGCGCGGTGTATTTTTCCCCGGTGTTTGAATCGGACAACCACGGCTACGATACGCGTGATTTTACAAAAATAGACTGCCGCCTCGGCACGAATGAAGACTTCAAAGCCGTGTGCGATGCGCTGCACGAAAACGGCATCAAAGTTGTGCTCGACGGCGTGTTCAACCACGTGGGCCGCGGCTTTTTTGCGTTCCGTGACGTGCAGGAGAAAAAGTGGGACTCTCCCTATAAAGACTGGTTTCACTTGAATTTCGACGGTAACAGCGCCTATAACGACGGCTTTTGGTACGAGGGCTGGGAGGGACATTACGAGCTTGTCAAGCTCAATCTCTATAACCCCACCGTTGTCGAGTACCTTTTAAACTGCGTCGGCAGATGGATCGACGAATTCGGCATCGACGGCCTGCGTCTTGACGTGGCGTACATGTTGAATGAAGATTTCATGCGCCGCCTGCGCGTGTACTGCGACGGCAAAAAGCCGGAGTTTGTGCTCATCGGCGAGATGATTCACGGCGATTACAACCGCATCACCGCAGACGGCCTGCTGCACAGCGTGACGAACTACGAGTGCTACAAAGGGCTTTACTCTGCGTTCAATTCGATGAATCTCTTTGAGATTGCGCATTCGCTCGGGCGGCAGTTCGGCCCGGAGCCGTGGACGCTGTACCGCGGCAAGCACCTGATGAACTTCGCCGATAACCACGATGTAACGCGCATCGCGAGCATTTTAAACGACGAAAAGCAAATTTACCCGCTGTACGGCGTGCTGTTCGCCATGCCGGGCATTCCGTGCCTGTATTACGGAAGCGAGTGGGGCGCAAAGGGCGAAAAGCATGAGGGCGACAGCGCCCTGCGCCCGTGCTTCGATGCACCCGTCGAAAATGAGCTGACCGCGTTTATCGAAAAACTCGCGAAGGTGAAGACCGAAAGCCGCGCATTGAATTACGGAGATTATAAGAACATCACCATTCAGAATAAAAATCTGCTGTTTGAGCGTCATTGTGATCATGAGACGGTGCTTGTTGCCGTCAATGCGGAAAACGCGCCGTGTTCCATAGACGCCCGCGGCGAGTACAAAGCGGTCGATTTTTTAACCGGCGAAACAAGCGACATCCACGGCAGGGTGGAGCTGCCGCCGTATGGGGTCAAATATTTGAAGCTCGTATAAACCGAATACTTTAAAACCGGTGTATTTTTTAGAAAAAGCAGATGTGTCACCAAAATCGGTAGATACATCTGTTTTTTGTCGTGTTTATGGCGTGTTTATCCCGCCTTCTCCATTTCTGTCTTCAATCGGTGCAAAATGCGCTTTTCAAGCCTTGAGATGTACGACTGCGAAATGCCGAGTGCATCGGCAACTTCCTTTTGCGTGTGCTCCTTTTGCCGGTTCAGCCCAAACCGCAGCTCCATGATCTGTTTTTCGCGCGGGTCAAGCTTTTCAACGGCACGGAGCAGCGTTTGCTTTTCCGATTCCTGCTCGATGCCGCGATTCACAATGTCGGGGTCGCTGCCGAGTAGATCGGAGAGCAGGAGCTCGTTGCCGTCCCAATCCACATTCAGCGGGTCGTCGAGCGAGATCTCGTTTTTCAGCTGCGCCGTTTTGCGCAGGTACATCAGAATCTCGTTTTCAATGCACCGCGAAGCATACGTCGCAAGCTTGATGTTGCGCTCCACGCTGAACGTATTTACCGCTTTGATGAGCCCGATGGTGCCGATGGAAATGAGGTCTTCCACGTTCACGGCAGGCGATTCAAATTTTTTCGCAATGTACACGACAAGCCGCAGGTTATGCGTGATAAGAGGGTCGCGTGCGTTCGGTTTTCCGTCACGGATGTTCTGAAAAACCACCTGTTCTTCCGCTTTCGTCAGCGGTGGCGGAAGCGTTTCCGGGCCGTTTATGTAGTGGCAGGTGTCTTCGTTCAGCTTTGATAAAAAGTGAGCAAAAATTTCGCGCATGCGGGTGAGAAAATCGTGTTTCATGGGATGTCCTTTCCGGGTTTTAAACCCTGTATCTGCGCGGCGTCACACACGGCGGCGCCGACGAGCGCCTGAAAACTCCCTGCGGAAAGCGTGCGGTCGGTCACGGCCACCCAGCATTCGATTGATATGCCCGAAAGCGAAGCCGCATCCGGCCGAAACGCGGGCAAAACACCGTCCGCTCCGAGTGAAGAAAACGGGATGAGCCGCATAGAAACAGCATTTTCCGTGCTTTGCATTCCGAAATTCGGCGGCAATATGTCACCGAGCGCACGCCGATCCGCAATGATGGCAGGCGTGCCGGAAAAAGGCTCCGTCAGCGTCAGCCCCGTGTCAATTTTCGCCGGCAGCGTGACGGTTTTGCCCTGCCGTGTGATGGTCAGTTTTGCGAAAAACACGTCCGGCTCCTTTTTGCGAAACAGGCGGTCGAAGCCGTACAGCACGCCGTAAGAGACGCACGTGAGCAAAATGAGCGTCAATGCGGAAATGTTAAAATACACCGCGCCGTTTGCGAGCAAAATGCCGTGTATCGGCAGAAAATACGCCGCAGCCGTCAAAAGCCCGGAAAGCGCCGCGCCAAACAAAAACAGCAAAAAAACGGCTTTTAAAAGCTGCGTCATCGGCTTTGGCGCAAACGCTGCTGCGCACAGCGCAAGCGATTCCAACAGCGCCAGCGGAAACAAAACAACCCCCGGCAGCGCGGGCAGCAGGGCAGAAAGCCCAAACACCCCGCCGAGCACGGAAGCGAGCAAAAGCCTTTTTCCCGTAAGCGGCAGCCGCAAAAAACGCCGTACCGCGCTGAGCAAAAGCGCGTCTATGTAGAGGTTCACGATGAAAAGCAGGTCGGCATAAACGGTCACGCTTTCACCTCCCGACACCAGTATACATGTGGGACAAATTTTGATTCTGTCACATTGTGCCGCCGGGAAAAATTTTCGGATAAGGCAGCGGAACGCGTGCTGCTTGCGGGTTTTGCATTGACAAAATCCGCATTGCCTGCTATGCTGAAAATACTTTTGGAGGTGGCGTTTCTATGAACCGAATTTCTGTTTTTTACGAGCACATGGCAGAAGCCATGAAGCAGGAGAATATTACATTAGATGAAGTGTGCGCGGCGGTAAAACGCTTTGGCTTTGACGGTGTGGAGCTCGACGCGAACCGCATCAAAAACGAGGGTGATGTAATTTTGCCTGCGCTGCAAAAAGTCGGTCTTTGCGTGAACGGCATTTATAATTTTTTCGATTTCGGCAGCGAGACGGGTTCCCCGGAAAACGACCGTGCGGAATCTCTGCGCGTCATAGACTGCTGCGAAAAAGCAAACTGCAAGTTCCTGCTTGCCGTGGCGGGTTTTTTGACGGAGGACGAAATGGTGCGCGGCAGCGCAAAGTATGAAACCCGCCGCCTGCGCATGGCGGCATCTTTAACGGAGCTTACAGCGGAAGCGGAAAAGCACGGCATCACGGTTGTCATGGAGGAGTTCGATAACCTAACGGCGCCGTACTCCCGCGCCGATGAGCTCATGTGGTTCATGCAGCATGTGCCCGGTTTGCGCTGCGGCTTTGATACCGGCAATTTCCTTTATAATGAGGAGGACGCGGTGAAGAGCTTTTCCCTGTTCCGTCCGTACATTGCGTCCGTGCACTGCAAAGACCGCGCGTTTACGGAAAACACCGGCAGTCCGTGCGTCACGGTCGCAAACCGCAAGCTGTATCCCGTGGCGGTAGGCGACGGCAATCTGCCCATAGAAAAAATGATGCGTGTTTTGCTTGATTCCGGTTACACCGGCAGCTTTGCGGCAGAACATTTCGGCTCCATAGAACAGCTGAAATGCATGGAGCGCTCGGCGGCATTTTTGAAGCGGGTACTCGGGGAGAAGTGAGGCTAACAATTTGTAAATTGGAGATACTATGGAAAATCACAGAATTTTGATTGTTGAAGATGATGAGGCTATTGCGGGTGCGGTCAGCCGCATCATCGAATCTTGGGGGCTTACCCCGCGCTGTGTCCGCGATTTTCGCGATGTTCTGCGCGAATTTACGGATTTCGACCCGCATCTTGTCCTCATGGACATCACCCTGCCGTTTTTTAACGGCTACCACTGGTGCAGCGAGATCCGAAAAATATCCGCCGTGCCGATCATTTTCGTCTCCAGCGCGTCGGAAAATATGAATATTGTGATGGCGGTAGACATGGGCGGCGATGATTTTATCGCAAAGCCGTTCGACCCCTCCGTGCTTATGGCAAAAATTCGCGCCGTTTTGCGCCGTACCTACGACCTCGGCGACCGTGTGCCGGTCATTGAGCGTGGCGGCGCGGTCTTGAACCTGAACGATGAGACCGTGACGCACGACGGCCAAAAGGTGCAGCTCACGCGCAATGAGTTCCGCATTTTGCAGACGCTTATGGAAAGCCGCGGCAAGGTCGTCAGCCGCGAAACGCTCATGACACGCCTTTGGGAATACGACCTGTACATTGAAGAAAACACGCTGACCGTCAACATGACCCGCCTGCGTAAGAAGCTTTCCGGCATCGGCCTGACCGATTTCATCACGACGCGCGTCGGCAGCGGCTATGTCGTTTTGTGAGGTGACCCATGAAGAAAAAAGAAAGCGCGCTGTTTTTCTCGTACTTGTGCGCACACATTTTGCAGATCGCGTTTTTGCTGCTGTGCTTTGCCATTTTTGCGGTGATCCTCTATTTATACGATTTGCCCGCCGATCCCGTTTTGTACGCGGCGCTGCTGTGCGCGGCGGTGGGACTTTTAAGCTTTATTTTAAGCTATCTGCGGTTTCATAAGCAGTTTCGCCGGTTGGAATCGGCGCTTTTGAATCTGCCCGAATCGCGCGATGACCTCCCGGAGCCCTCGGGCAGCACGGCCGTGTGTTATGACGAAGCCGTGCGCATGCTGTGCACCAAGCTCGCCCAAAGTGAGACCGACCGCCGCCGTGGGCAGGAGGAGAACACCGATTATTTCACCATGTGGGTACACCAGATCAAAACGCCCATCTCCGCCATGCGGCTGATGCTCGGCGAAGAAGATACCCCGCGCAGCCGCGCACTTTCCGCAGAGCTGTTCCGCATAGACCGCTATGCCGAAATGGCCTTGAATTACGCGCGCCTAAACAGCACGTCAAACGACCTTGTGTTCGCCAAAGTCGAGGTCGAACCCGTCATAAAGCGCGTCGTGCGGCAGTACGCCGGGCAGTTTGTCCGCAAGCACATCGCGTTAAAGTGCGATATTGTCCCGGTGCAGGTCTTAACGGACGAAAAGTGGTTGGCGTTCATTTTGGGTCAGCTGCTCGCAAACGCCGTAAAATATACGGAAAGCGGCACCGTGACCGTCACCGTCACAAAGAATAAGGTCTTAAAGGTCAGCGATACCGGCATCGGCATCGCACCGGAAGACCTGCCGCGCATTTTTGAAAAGGGCTTCACGGGCTATAACGGCAGGGCAGAAAAGAAATCGACGGGTCTCGGCATGTATCTGAGCCGCCGAGCCGCCGATATGCTCGGCCACACGCTTTCCGTGCAGTCCGCCCCCGGCGCAGGCAGCACCTTTTCGCTCGATATGAAGGAAAGCAATTTACAGGTGGAGTGACCTTACAAAAATGTAAGCTCCGCCTTTCATTTTGTAAGGTGAATCGATGTTCTGCGTCCGCTTTTTGCTGTATACTTTTGTCAACGAATTGAAAAAGGAGACTTATTTATGGCTGTTTTGGAAGTCAATGGATTGAAAAAGGTATACACCACGCGGTTCGGCGGCAGCCGCGTGCAGGCGCTCACGAATGTCACATTTGCCGTGGAGCGCGGCGAGTATGTCGCCATCATGGGCGAATCCGGCTCCGGCAAAACGACGCTCTTAAATATCCTGGCGGCGCTTGACCGTCCCACGGAGGGTGAGGTGTTCTTAAACGGCCGTGCACTCTCAACCATCGGAGAAAAAGAGATTGCTTCGTTCCGCCGCCAGAACCTCGGGTTCGTTTTTCAGGATTTCAACCTGCTTGATACCTTCACCCTGCAGGATAATATTTTTCTGCCGCTCGTTTTGGCGGGCAAGCATTTCCCGGAGATGCAGGCGAAGCTTCTGCCGCTCGCGCAGCAGCTCGGCATTGCAGATCTGCTCCAGAAGTACCCGTATGAGGTCTCCGGCGGCCAGAAGCAGCGCGCCGCAGTGGCGCGTGCGCTCATCACCTCACCGCAGATTCTCCTTGCGGATGAGCCCACCGGCGCACTCGATTCCCGCGCGTCCGACAGCCTTTTATCGCTCTTTGGCGAGATTAACCGCGCCGGTCAGACGATTTTGATGGTCACGCACTCCACTAAGGCCGCAAGCCATGCCGGCCGCGTACTGTTCATCAAGGACGGCGTTGTGTTCCACCAAATTTACCGCGGTGGTTCCACAAATGAAGAGATGTTCCACCGTATTTCGGATACCCTCACCGCCATGGCGGCAGGCGCGTAACGGGAGGGCACGAAAATGAATAACTTATATGTGCGCTTGGCGGCGCAGAACATCAAAAAGCACCGCCGCAGCTACGTGCCGTTTATGCTGGCGGGCGTTTTTGTGGCAGCGGTCAGCTACATTTTAAATTCGCTTTCCAATAATACGGAGCTCGGTCCCACGTCGCAAATGATGTTCACGCTCGGCAGCACCGTCGTCATGCTGTTTGCCGTCATATTTTTGTTTTACACGAACAGCTTTTTGATGAAGCAGCGTAAAAAAGAACTCGGTCTCTATAATGTGCTCGGCATGAACAAAGGCCACATTGCCCGCGTCATCGGGTTGGAAACGCTTTTCACGGCGCTTATCGTTATTGTAGGCGGCTGCGCCGTCGGCATTTTGCTTGATAAACTCACATTTCTCATCGTTGCCAAAATGATACGCATCACGCCGAATTACGGCTTTCACATCATACCGAAAAGCTTGCAGTACGTTGCTGTTGTGTTCGGCGTAATCTACGTTTTGATTTATATCTCGAATGTGTTTCGTGTGCGCATTTCGCGCCCCATAGAGCTTCTGCACGGCACGAACGTCGGCGAGCGCGAGCCGAAGACGAAAGCGTTCATGGCCATTCTCGGCGTGCTGTGCCTCGGCTCCGGCTATGCGCTTTCCATTCTGTCTTCCCGTGAGCCTGTCCTCGCCATCTCCCTGTTTTTCGTTGCCGTCCTCCTCGTCATTATCGGCACGTATTTCCTGTTCACGGCGGGCAGCATCGCGCTTTTAAAGCTTTTGCGCCGCAATAAAAATTATTATTACAAAACAAGCCACTTCATCAGTGTTTCCGGCATGCTGTATCGCATGAAGCAAAATGCCGTTGGCCTTGCAAATATCTGCATTCTCTCCACCATGGTGCTCGTCATTTTGTCCTCCACCTGCTCGCTGTGGTTTGGCGCCGAGGATATGATCCACACACGCTACCCGGCAGATGTTCTGGTGAGTATGGAAGACCCGAACCACATGATCGACATGGACACCTTTCTGACCGATGAGCTGAAAAGTGTTCCGGGCGGCAGCTATACGTCCTATGAATTCCTGACCGGCTACGATTCCACAGAAGAAACCGAAGACCATTCCTCTGCAATCTTCATGAAAGACGGCACCGCGCAGGTCGACTCCATCACGCGTAACGTGCTGTTTTTTTCCGCAGAGACCTATAACCGCATCACAGGCGAAAACGTGACCGTGGAACCGGGCACGGCGCTTTATATGAGTGTAGACGGCGTACCTATGCCGGACACCATGACATTTGCGGGCACGACGTATACGCTTTTACCCACGCCGAAGTCCTTTAACCTGCGCGGCAGATATCACGCTTACGTCTCCAAGCCGTATGTCGTTGTTCTGCCGGATTATGCGGAAAAAAGTCAAGTCATCACGCCCACCGAGTACTACTGCATCTCGCTCGGCAAACTGAGAGATGAGGAACAACAGACGTTTTACGATGCGATCCGCGAAGACGTTACGACCATCATGCCGGACGAAGAAAGCGTATTCTGGGAAGAAGACGGATACTTCAATTTTGAGTGCCGTGTCGAAAATACGAAGGAAATTCGCAGCATGTATGGCAGCTTCCTCTTTATGGGCATCTCGCTCGGCTTTGTGTTCACCATGGCGGCCGTGCTCATCATTTACTATAAGCAGATTTCCGAAGGTATGGAGGATAAGAACCGCTTTGCCATCATGCAGCAGGTCGGCCTCAGCCAAAAGGAAGTAAAGCACGCTATCCATACGCAGATTTTGACCGTTTTCTTCCTGCCGCTCATCACAGCCGGCATCCACGTGATGTTCGCGTACCCCATCATCCGCGCTATTCTGCGCGCTATGATGCTCAGCTCCGAAACGGTGTTTATTACCTGCACCGTCGCGTCGTTCCTCGTATTCTCCGTGCTCTATGCGGTCGTCTATGCCCTCACTGCAAAGGTGTATTACCGCATCATCAGCGAAGACAACAAATAGCGATTACAAGATTTATTCCTGCAAAAAGCCCTCCGCCTCCCGAAAAATCGGAAGCGGAGGGCTTTGCAATTTTTGTTTGAAGATTAAACGTTGAAGCGGAACAGAACGATGTCGCCGTCCTGCATCACATACTCCTTGCCTTCGCTGCGTACAAGGCCTTTTTCTTTCGCGGCCGCCATGGTGCCGCATGCCATCAGGTCGTCAAATGCAATGACCTCGGCACGGATGAAGCCGCGCTCGAAATCGCTGTGAATTTTGCCCGCAGCCTGCGGGGCCTTCGTGCCCTTCTTAATCGTCCAGGCGCGCACCTCGGGCTTGCCGGCGGTCAGGTAGGAGATGAGACCGAGCAGGGAGTAGCACGCGTTGATGAGGCGGTCAAGGCCGGATTCGGTCAGACCCATGTCGGCGAGGAAAAGTTCCTTTTCCTCCGGGTCCATGCCGGAAATTTCGGCTTCGATCTCCGCGCAGATCGGCAGCACAGCAGCGTGCTGCTCGTCGGCGATCTTCTTCACGGCGAGATAGCCGGGGTTGTTTTCAATGCCGTTTGCAAAGTCGGATTCGCTCATGTTGGCGGCGAAAATGATGGGCTTGTTCGTCAGCAGGTTGACGGAAGCGAGCAGCTCGGCTTCCTCCTCGTCACACGCCACGCTGCGGGCGGGCTTTCCGGCATCCAGCGCCTCGTGTACGCGCTCAAAGAACTCCAGCTCGCTCTGGTACTTCTTGTCCGCCTTAATCATCTTCTTCGTCTTGTCAATGCGGCGGTCGAGCACCTCAATGTCGGAGAGAATCAGCTCAAGGTCGATTGTCTCAATGTCGCGGGCCGGGTCGATGGAGCCCTCGACGTGAATAATGTCGTCGTTTTCGAAGCAGCGCACCACATGAACCACCGCGTCCACCTCGCGGATGTTGGAGAGAAACTTGTTGCCGAGGCCCTCGCCCTTCGACGCGCCCTTCACAAGACCCGCAATGTCCACAAACTCGATCGTCGCCGGGGTGAACTTTTCCGGCTCGTACATTTCTGCCAGCTTATCGAGGCGCTTGTCCGGCACGGCAACAACGCCCACGTTCGGCTCAATGGTGCAGAACGGGTAGTTCGCAGACTGCGCCCCCGCATTCGTGATCGCATTAAAAAGTGTGCTCTTGCCGACATTCGGCAGACCGACGATACCTAATTTCATTTTTCGTTTTACCTGTCCGAAAACCCGCATTTTCTTTGGATTTTCGCCTTTCGCTAAATTTCTTTTACGCCCTTTCTACGCCCTTTTTTGTAACTGGCGGCGTAGTTTGCTGAAACAGGCGTACCGCATTTGCCAGTGATTCGTCCGTAACATGAACATACCTGTCCATGGTGGTTTTAATGCTTGCGTGTCCTAATAATTGCTGCAATACCTTAGGCTGTACGCCACGCTCAATCGCGCGTGTAGCATAAGTATGTCGTAAGGCGTGCATACAAAAGCGTTTGATACCCGCTTCATCACACAATTTGTATAAGTGTGTGTCATAAGAACTGTTTTTTGCAGGTTCACCAGTACGCCAGTTGACAAACACTAAATCGTGCATAATAAGACATTTCTTTTCGCCTGTCCTGCTGTCGATATACTCTAAAATCTGCGACAGCGTTTCGGACTCTTTTCGGCTGTTTCTTTCATCATAACAGCTTTTCAAAATGGAATATGCTTTGTCTGTAAGCGGAATGGTGCGGTAGCTCTTCGGCGTCTTAGGCGGTCCGGCTCGCCAGCATTTTTGGCTGTGCCGATACTCTAAACTCTTACTGACGGTCAGCGTGTGCTTTTTCCAATCAATCGAATCCCATGTTAAACCGATCAGTTCTGCCGTTCGCAGTCCCGTTTCCAAAAGTAGCGCATATTGCCGATAGTTCTGCGAATGTGCCGCCGCTTCAAGAAATTTTTCCTGTTCTTCGACAGTCAAAAATTTAATATCATCTGCTGCTCGAACGGGTTTCGTATAACGAACGCCTTGCATAGGGTGTTTGACGATAATGTCATTCATAACTGCCGATTTTAACACGGTTCCCATTGTGATATAAGCCTGCCGAATGGTGGAACCTGCATAGGTAGTTTCCATTCGATTCAGAACGGCTTTGCAGTGCATGGGTTTTACATCGGCTATGCACATGGAGCTGATCACCGGCTGAATGTTCCATTTGTAGCGTTCCTGATAATTCCGTATCGTGTTCGGAGCAAGATCGCAGATGATGTTTTCAACCCAGTATGCAAACCACTTATCCACCGTCATATCGGGGGACGTGACAATCAGATTGTGCCGTTCTTCATATCTTGCGTCAGCAAGCCAGTTTTTCGCTTTCGGCAGTGTTTCAAAGTATTTCTCTTTGCGCTTGCCGTTTTTCGCGTAGTATCTTGCGGAGTATAAACCGTCCTTTCTTTGGTAAATGCCTTTGCCGCACTCTTTACCTTTGAGATTTTTGCCCATTTATCGGACTCCTTTCTTATTCTTAAAAAGAGTCCAACGCAGTTACATATTATAGCATAAGGACTCTGCTTTTTCAATCTCAACGGGAATTTTTCGGGGCTTTTGCGGCTAAAAGCTCTATATGACCAGTTTATGGCGGATATATTCTTCAAATTCACGCCGCTTCACGAGCTTCCGCGTCCCGACAAAAAGCACGAACGGGCAATTCGGCTGCTTCAGCATGGCGTCTATTTTGTTTATTCTGATGCTGCTGTATTCCGCCGCTTCTTTTATCGTTAGTGTCATTTTAAGGTGGATTGGTACGTGTGCTTCGGGTTGCACACACATCGGCGTTACGGCTCCTTTGCAGTGAAGATCACATATGAAGTTTCGTTCTTTGTCGCTCATAGTGGTGTTTCCTCCTGTTCTGCGAATACACGAAAGATGGTCATTTCGGTATGTAACCTGCCAAACGGTCGGGAGCGAGCCGACGCCACGGGAGTTTTACCCCAACTGACGGTCTGTCAGAGCCATTCTCATTGCCTGCGGCACCATCGGAGTGGCGGTCTCTTAGGTGCTCGGACTGTGACTGAACGGGAGTATCATTATGCTCTTTGCGGGTCATAGCGGAACCGGGAGCTGCCCGGTATTCTAAGTCGATGAATTTCGCTCGCTGAAAAACAGGTCATGGCGCACCGCTTTGTACGCTCGCCGCAAAGAGAACGTATTTGACAAGTGGATATTCAGTTTTCAAGGTTCAAAAGGGAAACGGTGCAGCCGTTTCGGGGGCGCAAAATCAAAACGCGCCGCACCGCGGAAAAAATACCCTTCACTATACACGACATTTTTCGGCGATTTATAAACGGGGGAAAGTCGTTTGTTTATAAATTGTTTACAATTGGAAGCTTATCGGGTTATCATCACAATAAAAATGAAAATGGCTTTATTAAAGTAATGAGGGCATCCCTCGGCTAAGGGATACCCTCAAAATCACTCTTGCTTTTCTTATTTACATAACTTTAGCTGCGCTTGCTTTCATGCTTCTGCGTTTCATTTTCCATCCATACGAAAACCTTGTGGATGTTAGCGTAGAAATCTTCTCCCGATTGGTTTTTCTGCGAGATGATGGGATCAACACGCCTTTTCAAGCCTCCGTCGAAATAACCGTGTGCCAGTTCGTAAACCGTTTTGGGGTCGTAGATTTTTTGGTTGACCCCAACGCAGAAATGCTCAATTCGCGCAAGGTACAAGCTAATCGTTTTATATTCCGGCGCGTGGGCATCTTTTGCGATTTCTTTCATTTGGGCAGGTGCGTACGTGTTGATGTGGTCAAGCGCCTGCTCCTGCAAGCGGTTATACTTCGCAGTGGAACGGCGTTGTATCTCCGGTCTCACGATGCAGGAATTTCCTGATTTTCGGGATATTCTGTGTTTCAAACGTATAACGCCCGGCACCGAAAAGATCGAGCACCTGACCGTTCATGAAGAAGATTGCTTCCTGCGATTCATGCACGATTAGCTGCGTAAGACTGTTAAAATCCTCGCAGGGATGTTTCCAGATAAATGTACTGTTGTCGCCTTCATATTTAATGACTTCAACAGTTTGTGCCATGGAGAAATTCCTCCTATTCAGGTTTGTAATGGTGTACTTTTTCAAATTTTTCAAAATGTAAAACAATTTCTCAAAATCAGTTGAGATTTTGAGCTTTTAGTTGTATAATGTGAACAAAATAAGTCCTGCAAACAAAAGTCAATAGCTGAAACGAAAAAAGTCCCACAAAATTTGGGAGACTGAAAAAGGGTATGTGATTGGATATGGCGTTCCGCCGTTTACTCATTGCCTGTTCAATCTCCTGGGTGACACGAGCGCACAACACGGTGGCTCTACCAGCGTAAATCGAATGCTGCGAATAAGAAAGGCGGCCGACGGACTCACTTACGGGTGTGATAGCCCAAGGTGAAAGGGGTCAGGCCATTACCCCCTTATTCTAACAGCTTCGGCCTTGAGATGGAAAAAGACGCGGCTGGCGGCCGCGCCTTAAACCTTAGTTATTATTGTAGGAGGTGTATAAAGTATTATGGATAATATATGGTATGTCCTATCAAAGACGTGGAAATATGAGAAACGGCTACTGGTCGTTATTATATTACAGACCATAATCGGTGTGATCTTGCCTCTTGCTGCTGCAGTGCTTCCGGCATGGGTCGTTGATGGCATCGAAAATGGCATCGATCATATGATAGTGACTAAAATTGCTGCAGTGCTTATTCTGTTATTGATCTGTAATGCTGTAATGGCATATCTCTCAAGTATTCAGGGGACCTATTTGCTGAACAATAAAATGGGTTTCCTTTCTTCCGTGCTCAGAAGAGAGATGGAAGTGGATTATGCATATGCAGAAAGTCCAGAGGGGCAGAACAAATTTCAGGACGCATTTCTGTCTGTATTGAATGACAACCGGGGGATTACGGGATTAATTTCTTTGATCGCTCCGCTTACAAGTAGCATCCTGGGTTTGACCATAAATGCGATTATCATTGCTAGATTCAATGTGTGGATCATCGTTGTATTGTCTGCTACAGCTGCTGTTCATCTGTTGATAGCAGCTGTGGTTCGGAAGAAACAGGATACCTTGAGAGAGCCTCTTTCTGATTCATCACGGAAGCTGGACTACATCTATCAATATATGTGTGGAAATGCAAGCGCTAGAGAGATCAAGCTGTTTGATATGAAAAAATGGATAACAAGTGTCCTGGATAGCGTGACGAAAATACATATCAGGCTGGCCAAAAAGAGTGCAGGACTCAACTTTTTTTTAACTGTTGCAGACTGTGTTATGTTGGCGATCAGGGACATCTTTGCATATTTTGTAACGTTCTGGACCGTTTATACTGGGGAGATAGATGTTTGGGAATTTGTATTTTATCTTGGAATTATAACCAGTATATCTTCATTCTTTACAGAATTGATAAATACGGTATCTGTTTTTGGACAGAGAAATCTGGAGATTCATACATTCCGGGAATTTGCAGATAGGGATTGCTCGGATGAGGGAGTGGAACTGGATATTGGAAAACCGGTTACAATTGAACTTAGAGATGTATCTTTTCGTTTTTGTGATGATGGGCCGTATGTGTTGAGACATATAAATTTGACGCTGCATGAGAAGGAGAAAATAGCTTTCGTAGGGGAGAACGGAGCAGGAAAGAGCACACTAGTCAAGATTATATGTGGACTGTATAAACCTACGGAAGGAAGAGTACTGGTCAATGGAGTTGATCTTGAAGAAATTAAATTGTCGGCATATTACAAGCTCTTAGCAGTGGCTTTCCAAGATATACATATATTGCCTATGACAATTGGTGAAAATATTGCTTTTGGGGAGGCAGATTCTTATGAGGAAGCGATCAGAAAGTGTTTGGAAGTAGCTGGTTTGGATAATGAATTTTTAGATGCACAAAAACCCCTTACACGAATATTGGATACGAATGGTTTGGTGCCATCCGGAGGACAAGAACAGAAACTGATTTTAGCACGGGTTGTATTTAAGATTTTATATACACAGGTTGTATAGTTGCAAGATATGCGATGTTATCTTGGTGCTCGATAACGGGCAGCTGGTCCAGCAGGGGACACATGAGGAATTGCTGCAATATGCCGGAAAATACAAAGAGCTTTGGGATTCGCAGGTAGGATTGTATAGCGAAATGAGAAAGAGAAACTATTAAAAGTCAAATCCCCAAAGGATGGTAGTGGCGAAAAAAAGATGATATAAAAAGTGGTGCTAGAATATAAATAGTACAAGCCAAAATGAGAAATTCCAAATACACATAAGCA